>MDSZ01133115.1_pt1 | contig 10152 bp, 9 predicted proteins | sample 811201 | NCBI WGS metagenome assembly MDSZ01 (sample SAMN05326647, study PRJNA326480) | marine metagenome | isolation source: seawater | place: Indian Ocean: North | collected 2010 | reverse complement strand
ACTCGGCTATAAAGAAAATTGACAAGAGATTAGTAAGTTGAATTTTTACTTTGATTTAAATTTTACAATTTTTTGGTGTTAGATTGGAATATAATTTATAAAAATTATCAAAATTAAATTAACTTATTTTTTTGCGATTAATATATTTTTTTTGATTTAATATATTCTTAAAATTTTCTATAGTTTAAATGTTCTAATATAAGAAATATTGAATATTATTCTTAATAATGAACCACATATCGGATTTCGGTTCTTTAGGCGGCGTGCAAACCTATCTTTGTTCATTAGGTTCAATTGACAACTCTAATAAATTGTTTTCTTTTAAAAAGTCCCTTGATATATATAATAAAAGGAAAATTATAAGAAATATTTATGACCTTAATAATGCAAGATTATTACTTTTTGATACATCGATAATTCATAACCTAATACTTTCAAAAAAATGGATTTTTTATAATTTAATTTTCTCTTTGTTAAGAAAGAAGATTATTTATTATGAACATGGTGTAGCTTGGCATAATCCTATTAGGAATAAAACTACCTATGTAAAAAGGCTAAACAGAGTAGATACAATAATTGTAAATAGTTTTGCTACAAAAAAATTATTACAAGAAATCTATAAAATAAAAAAAAATATTAGAGTTTTAAATATTCCTGTTTGTTTGTTTGAAGAGATAGGTAAAAAAAACATGAATTTAGATACTAAAAAATATGAATTTGCAAATTTTAAAAATATAAAATCAATATATATTGGCTTTTTAGGGAGACTAGAAAAACATAAAAATCCTAATTTTTTAATTAAACTTTCTAATCTATTACAAGATAAATATGGTTTAAAAATTAAACTTGAATTTATTGGTGACGGATCTGAGTACCAATATTTATTAAAGGAATCTAAAAAATATAATTTAGATGTTAAGTTTTGGGGAGCGAAAAGAAATAAAAGAATAATTGTGGATAAATGGCATTTTGCGATAGTACCTTCAATAAGGGAGCCTTTAGGTTTAGTTCAAGCGGAAATGACACTAATGAACACATTATGTTTTTCCTCGAATATTGATGGAATTCCTGAAATGTATCCAAATAATTGTAATTTTCTGAAAATTAAAATGATAAAAGAGAAAAATATTATTGATGAAAATACTAATTACCAATTCCTGCCAAATAAAAAATGCTTTGATAAAAATTATGTTCCAATGGTAAGTGATTGCGCAGAAAAAATTATTGAATTAGTAAATAATACTTCTAAAGCTAAAAAATTATTGTATTATCATAGAAATTTTATAAATCAAAACTTTGATATTAGGAATCATAATAGGAATCTTAAAGAAATAATTTATGGTTCTAAAACATATAAATAGTTTTTTCATAATATTCCCAAAAAAACTTATTCTCTAATTTCCCTTTAATAAGAATATATAAGATAATTTTTTAATCTCAATATAACACTTTAAATAAGTTATAAATTAAATTCTTTTTGCCAATTTCTTTGATAATCTATTGATCCAATATATTTTCCTAATAGTTAGAGAAAAGACTGAGCCCTGTTCCTCTCGATGAATATTTTTAAGTGCAGATAATTCATTAATAATTTGAACAAAAATTAAATTTATTATCTTTTTCATAAAAATGATTTTTTTCCTTTTGACTTTAGTTTGCAGGGAAATTATTTCAATTATATTCTCTATAGAATCTTTTTTGTTTATGCTATATGTTTGACCTTTAACTATATTTAGATAACCTTTCTTAAGTTTAATTTTTTTATCATTTTTAACTAAATATATTAATTCGCTTATTGATTTTGGCCGGCAGATATATTCAAGGATTTGATTATTATCATCACTTTCTTTAAGAATATGATTTTTTCTTTTGCTTATGACCTTATCTATGCATATTAACTTTTTATTTCCTCTTAAAATTTCGTAAAAAGAAGTTGAAGGAGGGCTTACTATTAGATCAACTTTATTTAGCCAAAGAGAAAATGGTGTGAATTTATGTTCAATTTCTATTTTAATATTATTTTCTTTAAAAAATTTTTTCCAATTATCAGCATTTTCTCTGGGATGAGGTTTTATAAAAATTTTGAATTTTTTAGCATCTAGTGAAAAAATTAAAGTTAAAAATATTCTTAGATCAATTAATTCAGTATAAGATAGATCTTCGGCATCGAGAGTTTTGGGAGTGTTTTCAAATTTTGGTACTTTTTGATTAAAAAATCTCATATTTTTAAATATTAGATTTAAATTATTTCTATTGTCATAAGGATTTATTGCTCCAAATCTACAGACTAAACCAATTTTTTTTATATTTCTATTTTGATTTACTTTTATTGAATTTTGGACAGTTGTATATTTTGAAATTCTTGGATGACCTACCACATAGCATTTGGAACTATATTCTGGATTTAATTTTATAATATTATTCTTATGATCCTTGCCCCATAAAAGATAAGCTTTTACAGATTTATGCCAAGCTTCGTCTCTTTTATAATCGATTCCAAAATATTTTGCTTGTATTCTTCTTAAGCGACCAGTTGATTGGCCAACTGCTTCTGTAGGTAAGATAAATATATTTTTAGGAAGATTCTTTGGATCTGGGAAATAAAATTTATAGTGAGGTATTGAGGGTAAAATAATAGCATCATAAAAATTAAAATTCCTTATTACTTTCTTAACTTTTTTATTGCAATAAAAAATTTTTATTTTTCTTTTTTTACCAAATCTTTTTAATGCAGAAGCTACTATTGCATCCCTTCCTAATTCATCAATGTGATATAAAATATTTAAAGTTTTTTCTTTCAAAGAATTTATTATTAATCTTTAAATATAATAGTTTAAAATTGAGTTTTATAGATATTTATAAATAACTTTGGATAATCAAAAATATAGTTTTTAATGATAATTAATATTAGTTAGATATGAAGATACATTTATCTGAGAATTTAAAAGATATGATATGGATTTGAAAAAATGATTTTCTTGCCTCTTTGGTAATGGAGCATTCCAAATGCAGCCTTCTTTGAGGTTTAATTCCTTAGGATAATTTTTTTGAAAATTTAAATTTTCACTTGTTTCTATTCTTTTTTCTTCATTCGATTTTTTAAAATAATCATGAAAAATATTTAATAAAAATATCTCTACTTTTTGATTTTTTGTTGAATGCAGAATTGCTTGTACAAGACTTGTACTTAGGTTTGGGGCAGGTAAATCAGGAACTGAAAATAAATCTGGATTATAAAAAATTACATTATTATTAAATATGTTGAGTTCTTCTACCCATATTGGCATTAGATAATTTACATTATTTTTTTTGTTGTTAATCTCTTCATAAATACTTTTTAAAGTATTGCAAATATACAAAGGGTCATAAAATAAACAATTAACGGTGTTGTCTGTTACTAGAGCAATATCGTTGGCGGATTTAAATCTAGAATTTAATGTATAAGTAATATCTGGTTTTATTTTTGGAATAATTTTTAGAATTCTAGAAAAATTAATTTTTCTAGAATTGCCTATAATGAGTACTCTTTTACAGTTGCTTTCCATAATTTTGGAATAAAATCTAAAGATTCATCATTTTTGCATAAATGGCAAAACAAATTCTTCATTTTTAGATAAAAAGGATTTGATTTGGCATTCTCAGATGGACATTCTAATTGAGGGTCAAGATTTCCTCTATCTATAGTCTCATCTTTAAAACTTTTTGATAAAGTTGTTCCAATATATGGAGTATAAAAAGCACATGTAATATCATCAGGTTTTAGTAATCTATTGAATTTTATTGTCTCTACAATATCTTCTGGTTTCTCATCTGGAAGGCCGATCATGTTGTAAGCCGTTCTTCTAATATTGCCCTTTTTTAACAGGTCAAATGCTTTAATTATTTTTTCATCTTCACAATGTCTTCCAAGCTCTTCACCTCTTTTGGAATTAGAGGCTGTTTCAATACCCATTCCTACTCCAACTATATTAAGTTTATTTAGTACTTTTACTATCGATTTTGTTATTGTTTCTGGACGTGTTTCTATATATCCTTTTAAATTATATTTGCTCATATAGTAAGAAATTTTATCTAAATAATTCATACCTAAAGATAAAAAGTTGGTATCTTGAAATCTTATAAATTCAATGCCTAGAGAATTTAAATGCTTTAATTCTTCGCTAACGTCTTGAGGTTCTTTCTTTCTGTAATATTGATTTATTGATTTTATAATTCCTTTTTTGTTGTAATCTCTACTTGAATAAAATTCTTGTATTATAGTTTCTACACAATAGTGGCAAGAAAATGGGCATCCTCTAGAAAGTTCATAATCAACTGATTTTAGATATTTTCCTTGATATGGTCTTATAAAAGACTGAGCTTCAAAAATACCGTAATCGTAATAATATTCTCCTGATTTGAAATTAGGGCGATTTCTTTCAATATCTCGAATATCGAGAAATCTTGGGATTTCTTTTTTTTTATCAATAATATTAGCTAAATTAAGTAGTAAATATTCTGAATCTCCTAATAAAAAACAATCTATATCAGGATAAGTTTTCTTAAGTGATTCTTTGCTATGAGCCATTAATTCAATCCCACCAGTGGCGATTATTGGGATTTTCATTGTTTTAGATTTTAAAGATAGAAGATGTTTTGATACAAATTCGTAGCCTCTGGCAACTGATGAAAATTCTCCCTCTCCATGGATATGACTTGAAACTCCAGACCAAATTATAATATCTGGTGAATATTCAATGATTTTATCAATTAATGAAATTCCAATATTTTTAGTATTGTATTTGTAAGGATTTCTGGCTGAGACTTTTTTATATTGGCCATTTGAAGTATTAAAGGCCACTTCATTTTTTTGCCAACTATTATAAAAATTAAGGTCAAAAATATCAGTATTGTGATTATTTTTTTTCAATAAACCATTATGAGAAGCTATCCATATTGGAGTTAAACCTCTTCCCCATTGAGTTGTATTAACAAATAGAATTTTTGACATTTTTTTGATTATAAAAGAGAATTTATTGTCCAACCATCATCTATATTTATTTCTTCGCAATTAATAAATTTGCTCTTTGAAGATAATAAAAAGTGAACTATATCACTGATATCTTCTACATTCGCCCATTTTTTTCTTAAGTGCCTTGAATTCCTCTTTTCTCTCTCAATATCATTACCAAAACTATTCTCAGTCATAGGAGTTCTCACATAACTGGGATTTATAATATTGCTACGACCTTTAATAACTGACAGTCTCGCGGCGATTGCTTTTGACATACCTGATAGCCCTGTTTTAGAAATCATGTATGCTGCATCATCCTTGAAAAGCATTTGATTGGCAAGACTACCAATATGTACTACAGAAGAATTTTCAACAAATTTATTTTCAATAGAATAAAAAAACAAAAGTACATTAATTAAATTTACTTTTATTATCTCTGAATCCCTATCAAAATGATTTAATTTTTGAAAAGAATTTTTGTTTACTCCAATACAATTTACGAAACCAGAAATTTTAGTACTGAGATTTATATGAGTTTTTTTTGAAATATCGAATATCAAATCATTACTATCAGCTCGTCCTAAAGTTATAGTGCTCATTCCTTTTTTTTTTAAATTATTGTTAATTGCATTACCTATAGCTGATGATGCTCCAAGAATAAGAATTGGATACTTCATACTTTTTAAGGACTTAATAAACTTTTCACCAGATCATAATCAGTTTTTGAATCGATATCAATTGTTTTATCTGTTTTGTACCCTAAAACCTTATCTCCATAATGACTTTTGCAATCTCTAATTATTTGTGGTCTCAATATATCAACAAGCCCATTTCCTTGAGCTAAATTTGGTAGTTTCTGTCGTGGCATCCCCCAAATATTATAGCCAAATTCCTTTTCTCCAAGAGGACAAATTTCAGAATTGGAATTTATTTTAGCTAGTTTTAAATACGAACCTGTTACTTCATGAAAAGTTCTAATTGAACTGTAGATTTTATTTTTGCTTTTTAAAAATTCTTTAATAACCTTTTGAATTAATTTCGGCGTTCTTTGAGGTGATGTTGGTCTAAGATGGACAATTAAATAAGGTTCATAATAAGTTGAGACTTCATCCAAGAAATCAATAATCACTTCTCTATCTGTTGAGTCATCCCTTGCTAATTCTTTTTTTCTAATACTTAGGCATATCGCACCTCTAGTTTTGGCTGAATCAATTATTTCCTCTGAATCGCTGCTAATAAATACTTTTTCAATTAAACCAGATTCATAGGCATCAAAAACTGCCTTACTTACTAAAGTATCTTCCCCAATTTTATGCAAATTTTTCCTAGGAAGATTTTTTGATCCCCCTCTCGCTGTAACTAAACCAATTATCTTCATATGAATTCAGAAATAGTTTTTAAAGTTTCTTTTTTCATTAAAGATATTCTATTAAGTGATTTTTCGATCAATTCTTTATTTGGAAATCCATTTTTTATTCTTTCCACAAGATTAGGATCATCAAAACAAGTAAATTGATTTTTTTCTACAAGAATACCTGCCAAATATTTAATTCTTTGAGAACTATAAATTATATGAGTACCAATACCCATGGCGATACAAGGTGATAATGAATGAATTCTCATAGTAATTAGATTTTTACACTCATATCTATACTTATTATAAACTGACTCCCATCCATATTCTCTAGGCAACGATCCGAATTCAAGATGTTTATGACGTATTTTGGGAGATAATGAGTTAGATAATGTCGATAGAATTTCAAGATCATCTGGACCATGTGGTTGCAAAACTAATTTCTCATAGTCGCCATTAATCATTAAATCTTGAATGGTGATAGTTATCTCCCTTAAAAAAGTTTCATGTTTATCACCAAATCTATTTTTAAAATCTTCCCCATTAAGATTTACAAAAAGCCCAATATTATTATCATTTTCAGAACGTTTTTTTTCTTCAAAAGCGAATAATGCTGGATCAGCCACTTTTGGTATTTTCAGATTAAGTGATAATAAGTTATTAAGGGTATTTAAGGATCCATCATCTCTTATATAAAAAAACCAGTTTCTTTGATTTTCAATAAATTCAAGAAATTGAATAAGTTTATCAAGATGATAATATTTAATTAATGGCCAGATTCTGGTGGATACTCCAAGAAGTATAAACTTACTCTTAATTTCTTTTAACTTACTTAAGCTTATATTTATCTTACTTCCAGTGCGATTATAGTGGATTTGACCATTAAAAATAATTGGTCCTGCTACTATGCAATATTGATAAGAGTTACAAAGATCAACAAATTTTTGTTCGGTAATTGTATTGTAAGAAAGTTTGTCTAAATCAAAAATCTCATAATAATGATCCCCAATTAATTGATTGATTTGTTTAATTGTTCCATTCAATAGAGCTTTATTGCCAGGATTATTACTGTACTTATTTGTTAAATATAAAACTCTTCTCATGATATCTAAATTTTTTATTTTAGTAGTATATTTTAATTTTGAAAGAAATTTTTAAATAGCAAAATTCTATACTATCACCTTACAAAAATAATCCAATTTAATTAAATAAAGAAGTCTTTTATTTCCTCATTTGTAAATTCATTAAAACCTATTATGAATTCGATAAACTCTCTTACAAAACCATACCCCCCTTCTTTATCAATAATTTTATCTGCATAAATTTTAATTCTTGGATGTGCATTTTTAGGACAAACAGAAAAACCGCATTTCTCAATAGCTTCTAAATCATTAAGATCATTTCCCAAATAAATAACACCTTTTATTGAATCTTGTGTTTCTCCAAATCTATCTTTTAAGTATTTTTGAATATATTCATATTTGTTTGTTATTGATTGTTTAGAAATTATTTTTAATTTTTCAGCTCTTTTCAAAACAACTGGATTTTTTTCAGTAGAAAGTATAAAAAATTCCACCCCCCAATTTTGTTTTTTAATAAACTTTTTAAGAATGTTTATTCCAAGTCCATCAGATCTATCACAAATTACTTGTTCTAAACCATTTTCGCTAACAATAACTTTGTTATCGGTAAATACCCCATCAAAATCAAAGATTATTGTATGAAATTTTTCCCAAGATATTTTTTTATTCAAATTCAATTACCAAAATTTCTTTCAATTTTAAGTACAAATAATATGTAATAAAACTATTAAATTGTACCATCGCCAACTTTCCAAAGTTTCAAATTTGCATTTAATACCTCCTCTTTTTTAACTATAGATCTGGAATCAAAAACCCATGCGGGATGTCTCATCCTATTGGAAACTAAGTTCCAATTAATATTTGAGTATTCTTCCCATTCCGTAAGAATTATGACTGCGTCTGCATTATGAGTCGCATTATCTATACTTTCTTCAAAACACCATGATCCTTCATATGAAATTAAATGTTTATAGTCAGTGGTTTTGATATTTTTTGATTCATCTATAGATAAATCTTTTGATATTTGATCTGAATTAACTTTAGGATCATGAATAAATAAAACTGCACCTTCTTCAATTAGATCTTTGCAAATATTTATGGCCGCTGATTCTCTAGTATCGTTCGTATTAGCTTTAAATGCGAAACCAAGTATACATATTTTTTTACCTGTAACAGTTCCAAAAAGATTTTTAACAATTACCTTTGATATTCTATGTTGATGCCAATTATTGAGGGATACAACAACCTCCCAGAAATTTGCAACCTCATTTAAACCAAAATGTTTTGATAGATAGACAAGGTTTAAGATATCTTTTTTAAAGCAACTTCCTCCAAACCCAGGTCCTGAATCAAGGAATCTTGAACCAATTCTAGTGTCAGTACCGATCGCCCTTGCTACTTCTTTGACGTCAGCACCTGTTGATTCGCATAGTGCCCCTATTGCATTAATGGAACTTATCCTTTGAGCTAAAAAAGCATTCGATGTTAATTTAGCCAATTCGCTACTCCAAATGTTGGTATGTAATATTTTATTTTTAGGAACCCATTTACTATAAATATCACTTAAGGCCTGAATTGCCAAATCATTCTGACCACCAATTAGAACTCTATCAGGATTCTCAAGATCATCTATAGCTGAACCTTCAGAAAGAAACTCAGGATTTGAAAGAACCTCGAAAGTAGCTTTGCCAGAATTATCTTGATATTCTTCAAGGATACTTTTAATTACCTCAGCTGTTCTTACTGGAAGAGTACTTTTTTCAATTACGATAGTATGTCCTGAAGCATACTTTGCGACCTGTCTTGCACATGCTTCTACATATTTCAAATCACTAGCTTGTCCTGCGCCAATCCCCTTTAACTTTGTGGGTGTGTTGACTGATATAAAAACCATTTGAGAGTTTTTAATAGCCCCCTTTATATCGGATGAAAAAAAAAGATTTTTTGATCTAGCTCTTTTTACAATTTCAGGTAAACCCGGTTCAAAGATCGGTAATTTAGATAAATCATCTGAATTCCATGCATTTATCCTATCTACATTTATATCAACAACATTTACTTTTATATTAGGGCATTTATCTGCAATTACAGCCATAGTTGGCCCCCCTACGTAACCAGCCCCTATGCAGCAAATATTTTTTATTAAGTTCTCCATTAATAAACAATTTTTTCAATAATACAGGATTTTATAAACTTTATAAAACTTCTTTTTCTTTTTTGAATTAATAGTTGAAAACAAAAGAATTTTAATGTTAAATTTTACGAAATAGAATGAAAAATATGAAGAATATTTTAGTAACAGGTGGAGGAGGTTTTATAGGTAGTCATACATGTTTAGCTTTACTCGAAAAAAGCTATAAAGTTTTTGTGATTGACTCTTTTGAAAATAGTTCACCAAAAGCGCTAAAAAAAGTTTTAGAAATTTATAAACAGAAAAATATAAAATCTCATACGAATCTGAAATTATATAAAGGTGATGTTTGTAATGTAGATTTTATTAGAAGTGTTTTTTCAGATATTATAAAAAATTATCAATCTTTAGATGGCGTTATACATTTTGCTGGTTTAAAGAGTGTGAATGAATCTATATATGATCCAATTAAGTATTGGAAAACAAATGTATTAGGTACTATAAATTTACTGGAAATTATGTCTAATTTTAAAATAAGAAATTTCGTATTTAGTAGTAGTGCAACAATTTATGCAAACAAAGAAAAATCTGT
>MDSZ01261413.1_pt1 | contig 10153 bp, 7 predicted proteins | sample 811201 | NCBI WGS metagenome assembly MDSZ01 (sample SAMN05326647, study PRJNA326480) | marine metagenome | isolation source: seawater | place: Indian Ocean: North | collected 2010 | reverse complement strand
TCTGCGAGTTACCAAAAAATGCTGCGTTGGGACGAAGCGCAATATTTTAAGGCAGAGGCATTGGGCCAGCGTCACATGGCCTTTGTTAGGGGACGTGAAAACTATGACCGACTGGTCTCAGAGGCTGCCGAGGCTCCGTATATTTTAGACGCTTCCACGGCCTACCTCCCTTCACTAAACGCAGCAGAAAATATTGCTGGTTACAACCGCGAGGCGAAAATCATTGTGAGTCTTCGAAATCCAGCGACCAGGGCCTACAGTCATTACAATATGGCAAGAAAATATGGTAAGGAACAGCGCTCGTTTTTGGACGCTATCAAGGCGGAAGGCGCTTTGGAAAAGGCACGATGGGGATGGGACGAATGTTATTTGGAATTGGGTGATTACGCGCCGCAATTAAAGCGCTGGCTCAAGCACTTCTCAATGAATCAAATTCATGTGGTGTGGCAGGATGAATTGTTGGCAGAGCCAGCAGCGACTCTGCAGGGCATTTCGAAGTTTCTTGGCTTGAAAGAGGATCTGAAACCATTGGCCGAAGAGAAACACGGTGCTGAGGTTCCCAAGAACAAGGCGGTGGGCAAAGTGCTGGGTGGAATTGGCCCCGCAGTAGCCTCCATTTTACCGGAAAAAATCAAGACAAGCGTAAAAAATATCGTTTTAGCCAAGCCTGAAGGCATGGAAGAGGCGGCTCGCTCGTTTTTACTTCGTTATTTTGCACCGTCCATTGAAGCACTAGAAAAACTTCTAGAAAAGAATTTAACACACTGGAAATAAATTGAATATGGAATACAGCAGCTCAAATTTGATCTCGTTTGTCTACAAGAATTGGAAGCCATTAGTGGTCGTTCCATTCCTGTCCATGGTGGTCGCTGTGGTTTTTAGCGGACCTACCTTCATCAAGCCGCTTTTCGAATCGCAGGTGATTCTCTTCCCATCTACCACGAATTCTGTTTCGAAGGCCCTCCTTCCACAGACTAACGGGTACGGTGATGAGGATATTTTTGAATACGGCGATGAGCAACAAGCCGAACAGCTTTTGCAAATTCTGAGCTCGGGAGAAATACGCGACAGTGTCATTGCCAAATTCGATTTGATGAACCACTACGACATCGATACGGCTTCTGATTATCCGCGTACGAAGCTTTTCAAAGAGTATGAAAACAAGATTGAGTTCAATCGTACGCAATTCATGTCTGTAGAAATCAATGTACTTGATACCGATCCACAAATTGCAGCGGATATCGCTAACTACATCTATAAGCTCGTAGATAAGGTGAAGCGTCGTGTCGCAAAGAATCGCGCCCAGATGGGACTTCAGATTGTAGAAAACGAATACCGTAGTCTTCAAGGTGAAATCCAGACCATGGAAGATAAGATCACTGAACTTCGATTTAAAGGGGTGCACGATTACGAAAGCCAGAGTGCGGTCTTTAATGAGCAGTACGCCATTGCATTGGCAGCCGGAGCTTCTCAATCTCGCATCAAGGCGCTCGAGCGCCGCCTCGATACCTTGGCGAAATACGGCGGTAAATATGTCGCTATTCGCGATGAGCTTCAACTTCTCAAAGAAGAGGAGGTAAAGCTTAAGACGAAATTTGACCAGGCAAAGGTGGATGTGAATCAAAACCTTCCTGCAACCTTTAAAGTGGATGAAGCTCGTCCTGCTGAACGCAAGACGTATCCAAAGCGCAGCGTACTCATCCTTGCTATTGGCTTCGCTGTCTTTATCCTCGTGGTATTTACCCTGCTTGTTCGCGGCACTTTCTTGGAACTTCGCGCTAAAGCGTAGTGACTTCGGCTAAGCAAATAAGCGCTAAGGGCATTGCCATCATCGCACTGCTAGTCTTACCGTTCATTGGTTTGATTGTGGCCAAAGAGTGGTGGGAACTTTTGCTTTTGCCCGCCGGTTTACTCGTGGTATGGCTGACCCTGTACCGATTAGATTGGGCCATGTGGATTGTAGTACTGTCCACGCCACTTTCTGTAAACCTTACGGACCTCACTGGAGGCGCTGGTCTTTCCCTACCCACAGAGCCTATGCTTGTTTTAATCACAGGCTTAGTAATCGTTAAAATGCTCTTTATGGGCGAGTACGATATTCGACTGATTAAACATCCGATCTCCATAGCCATTTATATCTATCTGGCTTGGATGCTGTTGACAGTCATTACGTCCCAACTCCCTCTAGTTTCATTAAAGCAATGGATTACGCGTGTGTGGTTCATCGTTCCCTATTATTTCGTTCTGGGTCATTTATTCCTGCGCGATCCTAAAAACGCGGTCCGATTCCTTTGGCTCTTCCTTGTTCCACTTATTATTGCCTGTACCTACACAATGGTCATCCACAGTCAATACGGCTTCACCAAAAAGACCTCTACTTGGGTGATGTTCCCGCTGTTCAAAGAGCACACCTCCTACGGCGCTGTGCTAGCCATGTTCTACCCAGCTGCACTACACCTCACGTTCCGTAAATCATCTTGGGGGTTCAATGCTATCGCCGCTGTACTACTCATCATATTGACTGCAGCCACCGTACTCTCATACACTCGCGCAGCTTGGCTTTCCCTGGTAGGTGCCGGTGCGGTGTATTTGGTCTATGCCTTCCGCATGTCAAAGACGGTCGTTTGGTCGCTGGCAGGTTTAGTGCTTTTGATTGCCGGTTTGAATTTTTCCTACATCAGTTCGAAGTTCGAACGCAACACTCAGGATTCTTCGGACGATTTGAACGAACATGTGGCTTCGGTAACAAACGTGAGCACGGATGCGTCCAACCTGGAGCGTATCAATCGATGGAATTGTGCCATTAGGATGTATGCAGAACGTCCTTTCTTGGGTCACGGCCCTGGGACTTATATGTTCTTGTATGCCCCATATCAAAAACCTTCCGAAAAAACGATCATATCCACCAATGGCGGAAACAGGGGTAATGCGCACAGCGAATACCTAGGTCCACTGGCGGAATCCGGTACTTTTGGCCTGCTCACCTTCCTAGGAATCATCATTACGGTTATTGTCGTGAGCATAAATTCATACCAACGGTTAGATAATGACCGATTAAAAGGTCTGCTGCGACTCGCGTTTCTTGGATTGATTACCTACTATCTGCACGGATTCCTAAACAACTTCTTGGACATGGATAAGGCAAGCGCTCCTTTCTGGGGTTTTACGGCAATGATTAGCTGCTTATCCCTTGTATCGCGGCGGTCAGAAGGTGCTAAAGAGGCCTAGAGAGAAGAATGAGCGTGCACAAATCGTACCCTGAGACGTGCTGAATTCTTACAATGAAAAGTACTCCTTACATCAAAGACACCGGTATACCATTGTTAAATAGACACTTGACTTCTTTTAAAACGCACTTTACGTTTAGGTAACATTTCTTTGAAAACACTTGGTTTTGTCTAAAGGAAAGTGCAATTTTAGAGCTACTTAACATTAGTTTAACAAAAACAGGTACAATGAAAAACAAGTTTTTACTCGTTTGGTCCTTTTTGATTGCATTTAGCGCTACTGCATTTGCACAGAATGAACCAGAGAAAGGCGACGTGCCAGCAGTTCCAGATGTTTTCGAACAATTGGAAGAGGTAGTAGTAACTGCCGGTGGTATCGCTCGTGAAAAAAAGGCCCTAGGTTTCGGCGTAGAGGAAGTAAAAGGTGCTTCTATCAAGGAATCAGGTGAATCAAACATCGTTAGTGGTATCTCTGCTAAGGTGAGTGGGGTTCAAGTAACCAACTCATCGGGTGCTGCTGGTGCTGCTTCGTACATCAAAATTCGTGGTAACGCAACGTTTACTGCGAACGACAACCAGCCTTTAATGGTTGTTGATGGTGTACCAATTGACAACTCTCAAATCGCAACTTCAGATTTGCGTGCAGGTGTTGCAAACTCAAACCGTGCAATTGATATTAACCCAGATGACATCGAGACTATCTCGGTACTTAAAGGTGGTGCAGCTGCCGCACTTTACGGTACTCGTGGTGCGAACGGTGTAATTCTTATTACTACTAAGAAGGGTTCGTACGGTGAAGATTTCGCAGTAAACGTAAGCTCTTCTATGGAGATTTCTCAGGTCAACAAAATGCCTGAGGTACAGAACAAGTACTCGCAAGGTTACTTCGGTACTTACGGAGGTGGTACTTCAAACCCATTCTCTTGGGGTCCAGCTCTAGCCGACTTAGGTTACGATGCTGACGGTAACATTACTCAGGATGCCACTGGTGGTGTAACACCTTACGATCACTCTTCGTTCTTCCAGAACGGTAGAAGATTGAACAACTCGTTGACACTTTCAGGTGGTGGTAAAGCAAGTTCTTACTACTTGTCTATCGCAAACTTGCAAGATGACGGTATCGTTCCATTGAACACTTTCGATCGTACAACTATTCGTTTGACAGGTTCAGGTCAGATTTCAACAAACTTGAAAGCGACTGCTTCTTTGGCTTACACTAACTCAGGTGGTTACCGTGTTCAGCAAGGTTCTAACACATCTGGTTTGATGCTAGGTTTGTTGCGTACGCCTCCAACATTTGATAACTCAAACGGTGTAACTGATCCAACAGATCCAGCTGCATTTATGAATGCAGATGGTTCGCAGAGAAACTACCGCGCTGGTGGTGGTTACGATAACCCTTACTGGACGATTAACATGAACCCATTTACGGATCAAGTAAACCGTCTATTTGGTTACACTAAATTTGACTGGTCGCCAGTTGAAGGTCTATTGGTAAGCTACCGTTACGGTGTTGATCAGTACTCTGATGCTCGTAAGCAGATCATCTCTATTAACTCTCGTACGTTCCCAGGCGGTTCTATTTCTGACGAAATCTACACTGTTAAGGAGCAAAACCACGATCTTACTGCTCGTTACAGCATGGACTTAGGTCCTATCGGTGCAAACTTCTTCGGAGGTTTCAACGCTAACCAGCGTGATCGTAAGTACGTTAGCGGTTACGGTTCTGGTTTGACATTGCCGAACTTCTACAACATGAGCAACGCTCAAAGCCAGTTCGCATACGAAGGGACAACAGGTCGTCGTTTGTGGGGTGTTTACGGTGAAGCGCAGTTTGACTACGCTGACTGGGCATACTTGACATTGACTGCACGTCGTGATCAAGCGTCTACGTTCGGTAACGTTGCAACGCCTATCATTTACCCATCGGCTTCTTTGTCGTTGATTTTGACTGAGGCATTGAACATTGAAAGCGACGTATTGAACTACGCTAAATTGCGTATGTCTTCTGCTAAAGTAGGTTCTGAGCCTTCTTTCGCTTCTAACGCAACTTACTTCAATCAAGCAGGTGTTGGTTCAGGTTGGATCAACGGTATTAGCTTCCCATATTTGGGTGCTACAGGTTTTACTCAGAGCAACACTTTGGGTAACCCAGACCTACGTCCTGAGTTTACTGTAACTAACGAGATTGGTGCTGAATTCCGCTTGTTCCAGAACAAGATTAGCGCTGACGTTACATTTTACGAGCAGCGTTCAGAAGATTTGATCGTAGCTGTACCAGTTGCAGGTTCTTCAGGTTTTACAAGCACGTTTATGAACGCAGGTACTATGACAAATACTGGTGTTGAACTTCAGTTGAACGCTAGCTTAGTAGATACTAAAGACTTCACATTCGATGCAGGTATGACATTTACTCGTAACCGTAACGTAGTTGAGAAATTGGCTGACGGTGTAGACGTAATTGGTCTTCCATGGGGATTCTTCGGTGCTAACCAACGTTTAGTTGTTGGTGAAGCTTACGGTACACTTTACGGTGATGACTGGGCTCGTGACGAGGCTGGTAATGCATTGGTTGATGCAAACGGATACCCAGTATACTCTTCAACTGAAGTTGTAGTAGGTAACCCTAACCCAGATTACTTAATGGGTATCACTTCAAACGCTACGTACAAGAACTGGAGCTTTAACATGCTTTGGGACATCCGTCAAGGTGGTGACATCTGGAACGGTACTCGTGGTGCATTGTACTACTTCGGTACTCACATTGATACTGACGTTCACCCAAGCGGTGCAGGTCGTGGTGAGACTTTTGTTTGGGAAGATGTTGTAATGGGTAACAGTGGTGTTTACGCTCCTGGTACTGTTGATGCTGATGGTAACGATATTAGCGGTCAGCCTAACACAACTCCTATCTTGAACGATATCGATTCTTATGCTCTAGGTCCACTATCAGGATTTACAGGTGCTTCTCGTCCATTCATTGAGGACGGTAGCTGGGTTCGTCTAAGAAACATCGGTGTGAGCTACAAGTTCGACGCTGATGCGATAAGCGCAACTAAACTTAAAGGTTTAACTGTAGGTGTAAGCGGACGTAATATCTTCTTGAGAACTCCTTACCGTGGTGTAGATCCAGAAACAAACCTTTCAGGTGCTACAAACAGCCAGGGTGCGGATTACTTCAACATGCCTAACACTATGGGTGTAATCTTCAGCTTGAAGGCTAACCTTTAAAAAATAAAGCATTATGAAAATTAAATCATTAGCAATTTTAGCGGTAGCCGCAGTTGGGTTTACTGCTTGTTCAGATGCATGGTTGGACGAGTACAAACTCGATCAAAACCGTCCTTCTGACGTAAGTATGGAGGTTCTTCTTCCTTCTGCTCAGGCCTCTTACGGTATGACGCAGGGTGATGTATTGCCTCGCTTGACTAGCATTTTTATGCAGCAAATGACTGGTACGGATCGTCAATCTTTGGCGCACAACCGTTACGCACAGATTGGTGAAGGTGATTTCAACACTCCTTGGAATAACTCTTACGCTGGTGGTCTTTACGATCTTAAATTGATCCAAGACAAAGCAGCGGAAGCGAATGCTCCAGCTTACGAAGGTGTTGCTCAAATCATGACGGCAATGTACTTGGGTATTCTAACGGATCACTTTGGTGACATCCCTTACTCTGATGCATTGCAAGGTGCTGATAAATTGAAAGCTGAATACGACAGCCAACAAGATATCTACGCTACAATCTTCTCTTTATTGGCTGACGGTAAAGCGAACTTGTTGGAGCCTTCTGATGTAATGCCAGGTGGCGACGATTTGATCCACGGTGGTGATTTGGCAGCTTGGGCTGCGACTGCTGACGGTCTACGTGCTCGTTACTTGAATCACTTGAGCAAGACTTCTCAGTACAATGCTGCTGATGTAGTATCTGCTTGTGATGACGCAATCAACGGCGGTGTATACTGTACAATCGGCTTCGAAGCTGCATTGAACCAGAACCCATGGTACCAGTTTACTGTTATCGATCGTGCTGGTTACATCAGCCAGTTCGGTACTATGTACGATATGATGGAGGCATCTTCTGATCCACGTCTAACGTTGTACCGTTCTGCAGATAGCTTGACTATGCCAGTATTGGGTGGTGCTACTTCACCACTACCGATCGTAACTCCATTCGAGATTATGTTCGTTAAGGCTGAAGCTCAATTGGCAGGTGGTGACGCTACTAGCGCACGTGCTACTCTAGAAGCAGCTATCGAGTCAAACATGACTTGGTTGGGTGTTGATGCAGCGGATATCGCAACGTACGTTGGTGCATTGTCAACTACTACTGACTTAGAGTTGATCATGAACGAAAAGTACGTAGCTATGTTCTCAACTGGTGAGTCTTGGACTGACTGGAGAAGAACTGGTTTCCCTGCACTAAGTGCTCCTGACGGTGCAAACCTTAGCGGTATGCCACGTAGAATGCCTTACCCAGAAGGTGAGTACTTGTACAACGCAGATAACGTACCATTCCCAATCACATCTTCACCAGATGTTAAGTTTGGGGTAGACGCTTCACAACGTCTATGGTGGGATATGTAATCACTTAGATTATTGATAAAGGCCGCCGCTCCCATCGGGAGCGGCGGTTTTTTTTGCCCTAAATTTGGCTTGATGGATAAGGCCATAAATCACTTGCAAAAAACCATAGGCGAACGTGCTATTCTCAAGGAAGAATTGGACGCGCTATTCGATACTCAAGAGGGTATTGAAAGGCATTGGTTTGAATACGATGAAAGTGAGCAGGTGTATTATCTAGTGCCAGAAATATTGGCCTATGAAGCCAAGTCTAAGGAGGACTTCGAGGCTCTAGGATTAGGCGAACTAGAAGAACGTATAGTAGATGTCCTAGAGCAAGGGAAAAGCATCAAATGGGGTAAGCTGGCCTTAGCCATGTGGCTGTTCTTCCTGTTCATAGTAGTTTACACTATAATTGAAACTATTGCATAAAAAAACCACCCCGTAAAGAGGTGGTTTTCGTTTTATTATAAGAGTGATGCCTACTTCGCGCGCTCCTTGTAAGAGCCGTCTGCTGTGTTGATCACAATCTCCTCGTCTGTTTTAATAAATAATGGTACCTGTACCTCAGCACCTCCCTCTACAGTCACTGTTTTCATAGCGTTTGTTGAAGTGTTTCCTTTAACTGCAGGTTCTGCGTAAGTCACTTTCAAGTTTACTGTACGTGGCAGCTCTACCGCCATTGCTCTGTTTTCAGTAGCATGGAACAACACAAGACACATCATACCGTCAACCAAGAAATCAGGAGCATTGATTAGCTCTTTGGCAAAGGTCAATTGCTCGTAGTTGTCCGTGTTCATAAAGTGATAGTCGGTACCGTCATTGTACAAGAATTGGTACTGACGAGTCTCTACATCGATCGTTTCAATCTTTGAACCTGCAGGGAAAGTATTGTCTAAAACACGACCAGTCTCAAGGTTTTTAATCTTCGTGCGCACGAATGCAGCGCCCTTTCCTGGTTTCACGTGTAGGAATTCAATGACTTGGAACGGCTGACCGTTGAAGTTGATGCACATTCCGTTTTTAATATCTGAAGTACTTGCCATAATCGAGTTGTTTGTTGCCCAAATATAGTGCAAATGCAGAGGGCTATTTCAAGGGTTAATAATGCTTTTCAAGGAGTAGTTCACCGCTGCAGAAGTCATATTCGTGTGCGACGTAGTTGCTGGCAACGATAATGGTCTTTTCCGTGGCCAATTCTTGAATCATTCTCTTATAGAGTTCAACACCCTCCTTATCTAAATTGCTTGTTGGTTCATCCAACAAGAGTACAAGCCTTGGGCTCGCGATAGCCAATAGCAGTCGTACGCGTTGCTTCATGCCGGAGCTGTAGGTCTTAATTCGCTTATTTAAATGTGGTGTGAGCCCCGCTTCATGGATCCATCGGTCCAGATCTACACCTGGGGTGAAACCACACATCTTATTATGGAAGTTGAGGGTTTCCTTCAGGCTAAACATTGGATTTAGGGCCACATAAGGTGCTGCTATTGCACAAATGCTCCCTGCCTCTGCTGACGGGGTGTTCTGCCCATCAAAGCTGTATTGAGGTGGGTTTTCGGTGGCCTCCTGTGCGCCTGATAATATTTTAATTAAGGTGGATTTACCCGAACCGTTTGAACCTAAAATGACTGTTTTGGAACCCGTTTCAAAGGTGTGGGTAATTCCTTGTAAGATGTGCTGATTGCCAAAGGTCTTTTGAAGATTTCCAAGGGTAATCATAAGGCTACTTTCTAATTAACCCTCTGTCACTAGCGTCGATGAATGCGATGATTTCTTTAGCCACGGTGCTATGACCGTATTCGGCTTTCACTACTTCTAGAGCTTGGCTAATGTTCTTACCGCTTTGATAGAGGATGCGGTAGATATCTTGTATCTCTCTGATTGCGTCGTTGTGGAAGCTGCGTCTGCGTAAACCGACACTATTTACCCCTGCATAGGTCAATGGATCACCCGCTGCTGTAATGAATGGAGGTACGTCTTTTCGAACCATGGCGCCTCCGCCAACCATAACGTGATTGCCAATTTTTACAAATTGGTGTACGGCGCTCAATCCAGAGATAATTGCCCAATCGCCTACTTCTACGTGACCTGCAAGGGCAACGGAGTTTACTAGGATGACGCGATTTCCAATGATACAATCGTGTGCAATGTGTACATAGGCCATGATCAAACAGTCCTCGCCAAGAGTGGTTTTACCGTATGCTTTTGTACCACGGTTGATGGTGACACATTCTCTAATGGTGGTTCGATCCCCAATTTCAATGGTGGTTTCTTCACCTTCGAATTTTAGATCTTGGGGTACAGCTGAAATGACTGATCCTGGAAAGATCCGACAGTTCGCTCCAATGCGAGCTCCATCCAT
>MDSZ01176774.1_pt1 | contig 10153 bp, 10 predicted proteins | sample 811201 | NCBI WGS metagenome assembly MDSZ01 (sample SAMN05326647, study PRJNA326480) | marine metagenome | isolation source: seawater | place: Indian Ocean: North | collected 2010 | reverse complement strand
CCGGGTGCGCAAGACACGCGATCTGATGGAGCATGGCGCAGGCTCGGTCTTTGTGCCGGCGGCTTTCTCGAAGCTTCAACGGATGTGCGCCGAGATGGAAGATGCGCTTGCCGAACATGACTGGCTGCTGGGGCCGGACTACAGCCTCGCCGACGCGATGCTGACGGCCTATGTCTTCCGCCTTCATTGCCTCGGCCTACAGGCCATCTGGGAATCGCGCTTCCCGCTTGTGACAGCCTGGGTGGCAAGGGTCATGGCCCGCCCGTCATGGCAGGCGGCGACGGCCCCCTGGCTTGACGCCGCCGAGGTGGCGCGGATCAGCGCCATCGGCCGCGAGACATTCACCAAATACGCGTTTCCGGAATTTCTCTAGGCCCGGAATGTCTCCGGATATGGTCACCGCCACTTCACCGAGCAGCCCATCGACGGGGATTGTTCGGCCGGGCCTTTGCCGGTGGCCGCAATCTGTAGCATGGCGTTCATCAATTCCGGCGTTCGGTTGCTGGCGTCGCCCATCTTCACATCGTCGATCCGGCCGCGATATTGCAGCTCTCCCGCCGCGTTAAGCCCGAAGAAATCCGGCGTGCAGACCGCGCCCCAGGCACGCGCTACCTCCTGTGTCTCATCGACGAGATAGGGAAAGCCGAAGCCGTATCTCGCGGCGAATTCCAGCATCCTGTCCGGGCTGTCATCGGTATAGGTGGCATAGTCGTTGGCCATGATGGCGACGGTGTTGAAGCCGTCTTCCTTCAGCGCCGCCGCATCCGCCACCAGCCTGTCGATCACCGCCACCACATAGGGGCAGTGATTGCAGATGAAGGCCACAAGAAGCCCCTTCTCGCCCATCAGCCCGTCAAGGCTGTGGGTCCCGCCAAGCGGGTCTCGCAACGTGAAGGCGGGGGCTTTCCAGCCGAAATCGCACAAGGGAGTGTTTGGCGGCATCCTGGCCTCGCGGGTTGGGTTGAAACGCCCACTATCATCCGCCCGCGGGTGCCGTCATGCAAGTCACTTTTCGGTTTGTGGAGGCGTCGTCGGCCGGCTAGAGGCTCACCGCCTGGCCGGTGCGCGCCGATTCCTGCGCCGCCTGCCCCATGCGCACCGCCCAGATGCCGTCATCCAGCCCGACCTCGACGCTGCCATCGCCGCGCACCACCTCGAGGAAGCGCAGATGCTGGTGGTAGGTGGACCCGTTATGGTCGCCGGCATCCAGAATGGTCTTGTCGATCGGAAGGTGATGCACAACCGGATTGCAGGGGTGGCGACGGCTCTCGACAAGAACGGGAACCGGGCGCGCCGCCTCGTCCCCCGACCAGAACCGGGCCGGCCCGGGAATTTTTACCTCGAGCTTGCCGTCCGCGCCGACGGCATGGACCATCTCCTGATATTCCGATCCTTCGGCGAACATCGACAGTTCCAGCATGGCCCGCGCGCCGCTGGCGAAATCGACGATCACATAGCCGCTGTCCCAGATATCCGGGGTGCGCCCGTCATAGCTCTCGTCGAGGTGGTTCACCTCCTGGCCGGCGCTTGCCATCACCCGCACGGGGTCCGATTTAAGGATCAGCCGCATCAGGTCGAAGAAATGACAGCATTTCTCGACAAAGGTGCCGCCGGAATTGGCGTTGAACCTGTTCCAGTTGCCGATCTTTTCAAGAAAGGGGTAGCGGTGCTCGACAATGGTCAGCATGCGGATACCGCCTGTTGTCTGCTCGACCAGACCAAGAAAATTCTGCATCGGCGGCATAAATGATACAAAGTCGACACGAAATCTGGAATTATCTGTCTATCGCTGCAGAAAAGTATCAGCATTTGGCATAAATTGATTGGCGGCTGACTGCTGCAAGACCGCAAGCTTGATGGCATAAGAACAACAATCGTCAATCTGCGAGCTTCATTGGAGGACATCATGAAGAATTTGCGCACTACCGTTGTGGCAGCCACGCTGGCCACGGCTGTCGCCGCTCCGGCATTCGCTGCCGAGCTGACGATCGCCATCGTGAATAACGGTCACATGATCAACATGCAGAAGGTTGCCGAAGCCTACACCGCCGATACCGGTGTAAAGCTGAACTGGGTTGCCCTGGAAGAAGGCGTCCTGCGCGAGCAGGTCACTTCCGACACCGCGACCAGCGGTGGCCAGTATGACATCATCAACATCGGCATGCAGGAAGCCCCGATCTGGGGTGAGGCCGGCTGGATCGAGCCGCTGAATTTCGGCGCGTCCTACGACATGGACGACATGCTGCCTGCCATCCGCAACGGCCTGTCGCATGATGGCACGCTTTACGCCGCGCCGTTCTACGGCGAATCATCGATGGTCATGTATCGCAAGGACCTGACAGATGCTGCCGGTGTATCGATCGCCGACAATGATTCCTGGGACAACATCAAGAAGGCTGCTGCCGCCATCCACAACCCTGACAAGGGTGTCTATGGTGCCTGTCTTCGCGGCAAGCCCGGCTGGGGCGACAACATGGCCTTCATCACCACTGTTGTAAACTCCTTCGGCGGTGCCTGGTTCGACAAGGACATGCGTCCGACCATCGACTCCGACGAGTGGAAGGCTGCCATCAGCTTCTATGTCGATCTTCTCGGGTCCTACGGCCCTCCGGGTTCGGAAGGTAACTCCTTCAACGAAATCCTGGCTCTTTACAATGAAGGCAAGTGCGGCATGTGGATTGATGCCACCATCGCGGCTTCCTTCCTGAAGGTCGACGGTGTTGCCTATGCGCAGTCACCAAATGCCGGCAATCCGGTTGGTGCAAACTGGTTGTGGGCCTGGGCGATGGCTGTTCCGGCAGGTACTCCGAACGCCGCCGAAGCCAAGAAGTTCATCGAGTGGGCCACATCGAAGGACTACATCAAGGCCGTTGCCGCCCATCCGGATTTCGGCTGGGGTTCGGTTCCGACCGGCACACGGTCCTCGACCTACGCCTATCCCGAGTTCCAGGCTGTTGCCGGGTTCGCCGCAGCCGAGATGGCTGCCATCGAATCCGCGGCCCCGGAAGCAACCGACCTGAAGCCTTATGTCGGTGTTCAGTTCGCTGCGATCCCCGAGTTCCCGGAAGTCGGTATCGCGGTTGCGCAGGAAATGGCTGCCGCTCTTTCCGGTGCCAAGTCGGTTGACGATGCGCTTGCCGCTTCGCAGTCCGCAGCGACCGCCATCATGTCGGAAGCTGGCTACTTCTAGGCTTCTCCAAGGCGGGAAAGGCCCGGTCCTGGCGACCCGGCCTTTCCTTCTTTAAGACTTGTTGCCCGTCGTGCAGGGTGATCATTTATTGACTCTTTTCACGGCGATTTTTTTTCGAATGTCCAGAACGCCATCGGGGCGTGCCCCTACCACAGGATCCAGGGTCCATGACAAGCCGCACACTACCAAGATTGTTGCAAGCGCCCGCCGTGCTGCTGCTGTTGGTATGGATGCTTGTGCCGCTCGGCATGACCCTCTTCTTTTCCTTCATCCGTTATGTGCTGAACAGCCTCCGCCGTCCTGAATGGACAACGCCTAGCCTTGATAACTGGCGCGGCTGGGGGAACTACGAATATGTGCTCTATCAGGCGAAGGATTTCTGGTTCGCCGTCCAGAACAGCCTGTTCATCGTCGGCAGCGTGATCGTGCTGACGGTCGGTCTCGGCCTCGCCATTGCGGTGTTGGTCAACAGGGCCTTTCCCGGGCGCGGCATTGTGCGGGTGATGTTGATTTCGCCCTTCTTCGTGATGCCGGCGGTCAATGCGGTGCTCTGGATCAATATGATCCTCGACCCGGTGCTGGGGCTGAACGGCCTTGCCGTCGAAGGGCTGAACAGCCTTGTCACCTCGCTTCAGACCATGCCGCTTCTTGGAGGGTTCTTCTCGCTCTGGCCCGAGTTCGAGCCGCTCTCCTTCCGGGCCACACAGACATCGGCCATCGCGGTGATCATCATGGTGGCCTGGCAATGGACGCCCTTTGCCGTGCTGATCTTCATGACCTCGCTTCAGTCCGAGGACCAGCAGCAGAAAGAGGCGGCCATCCTCGACGGGGCCAATGCCTGGTCGCAGTTCCGCAACCTGACGCTGCCGCATCTGGCGCGCCCGATCGCCATCGTGGTGATGATCCAGGCCATCTTCCACCTGTCGCTCTATGCAGAGATCGAGATCGTTAGCCGCGGCAATGGCAACAAGAACCTTCCCTATCTGATCGGCGAATTCGCCTCGAACAATATCGGGGCGGCCAGCGCCACCGGCATCATGGCCGTCGTTCTGGCCAATATCGTGGCGATCTTCCTCTTGCGTATCATCGGCAAGAGCCTGATGGACTGAGGGGGGGGGGGAGCGCCATGAACCAGAAAACGATATTCGCCCGTTTCATCCGCCCGTCGCTGGCCTGGGGCGTCGCCATCCTGTTCTTCTTTCCGATTTTCTGGATGGTGTTCACCAGCTTCAAGACCGACGCTGACGCGGTGAAGCCGGAATATCTGTTCCTGTTCACGCCGACCTTCGAGAATTATGTGAACATGACCGAGAATTACGACTATTGGCGGTTCGCCGTGAATTCGGTCATCACCTCGGTCTTCGCGACTGTTCTGACGCTGGTCGTCGGGGTGCCGGCCGCCTATGCGATGGCTTTCGATCCAGGCCGCCACACCAAGGACATCCTTGTCTGGATGCTGTCGACCAAGATGCTTCCGGCGGCGGCGGTTCTCTATCCGATGACCTTTCTGACGAAGAATTTTCTCGGCATCTTCGACACGCATTTCCTGATCATCATCGTTCTCAGCCTGATCAACCTGCCGATCGTCATCTGGATGCTGTTCACCTATTTCAAGGAAATCCCGAAGGAGATCATTGAAGCCGGCAAGATGGACGGTGTGAACATCTGGGGCGAGATCAAGGACATCGTGCTGCCGCTCGCCTGGGGCGGGCTGGCCTCGACTGCGCTTCTCTGCTTCATTTTCTGCTGGAACGAGGCCTACTGGACCGTCCGGCTGACCACCACCGAAGCCGCCACCCTGTCAAAGCTGATTGAGGGCAACCGCGCGCCGGAAGGGCTGTTCTTCGGGCGGCTATCGGCTGTATCCACGGCGGCGGTGGGCCCGATCGTCGTTCTTGGCTGGTTCTGCCAGAAGCAGCTTGTGCGCGGTCTGACATTCGGAGCGGTGAAATGAGTTTCGACGCGGCACCGACAGATCTGTCCGGCAAGACCTGTCTTGTCACCGGCGCCAATGGCGGCATCGGTATGGCGACAGCCGAACATTTCGCGGCCTGCGGCGCGCGCGTTCTGACAACAGACATTGGTGACAGCTTCGCCGGGGAATGCCAGACGGATCACCATGGTTTTGACCTGATGAGCGATGCCGGGCTTGATGCCTGCTGCGACTGGATCGCGGCCGAGACCCCGGACGTTCTGTTCAACAACGCGGCGCTGTTCGATATGGGGTCGGTCCTGCAGGCAGACCTGGCACAGCATGACAGGCTGTTCGCGGTGAATGTGCGGGCCATGTATGCGGTGATGCAGGCGGCGGCGAAGGCGCTTGTCGCGGCGGGCCGCCCCGGGTCCATCATCAATATGGCAAGCCAGGCGGGCCATCGCGGCGAGGCGCTTGTCGCGCATTACTGCGCCACCAAGGCTGCGGTGATCAGCTATACGCAGTCCGCGGCGCTTGCCCTTGCCGAGCACAGGATTCGCGTCAACGCCATCTCGCCAGGCGTGATCGACACGCCGATGTGGAAGACGGTGGATTCGCTGTTCGCGCGGTTCGAGGACAAGGAAATCGGGCAGAAGAAGCGCGAGGTCGGCGAGGCTGTGCCGCTCGGCTATATGGGACGACCGTTCGAGGTCGCGCGTGTGGCGGTGTTCCTCGCAGGCGCGCAATCGCAATATATCACGGCGCAGACCATCAGCGTCGATGGCGGCAATGTGTTGAGGTAGGGACATGTCGATCATCACGCCGGAAATTGAATATGTTGACCGTTCCACCGAGAGCATCCGCTATCTCGAGCATGGCTGGCCAAGCGACCTGTGCCGCTGGCATTCGCACCGCGAGTTCGAACTTCACCTCATCGTTGATACGCGCGGCAAGGCCTTTGTTGGCGACTATATCGGCGAGTTTGGCCCGGGTTCGCTGTTCCTGACCGGACCCTATCTTCCGCACAACTGGGTCACCGACCAGGTGTTCTCGCGCGAGGTGGCGGTTCGCGACATGCTGGTGCAATTTGACGAGGAAAGCATCGCGCGGATGACCGAGGCCTTTCCCGAATTCGAGGAATTGCGGGCCATGTTCGACCTCGCCGGCTCCGGCATCGAGTTCCACGGGTTCGACCCGGTGCTGGCCGAGCGCAGCCTTGCCGCCATCCGTGACAATGCCGGCCTCGACCGCATCATGGCCTTCATGCAGCTGCTGGTCGATATCAACAAGCACGCGGAAAAGCGGCAGCTGTCGGTTGTCGCGGTGACGCAGCCCGAGGACAGCAACAAGCACAGCCGTATCGCGCTGGTGGTTGACCACATCACCCGCAATTCCAGCAACGATATTTCCCTTGAATCAGCCGCCGAACTCGCCTGTATGAGCCCGGCCGCCTTTTCGCGGAACTTCCACAAGATCACCGGCAACAGGTTTCTTGAATTCCTGAACCGGGTGCGCATAGGCCAGGCCTGTTCGATGCTCTATGCCACCGACCATCCTGTGTCGATGATCTGCTATGAGGTCGGGTTCCAGAACCTTGCCAATTTCAACCGCAATTTTCAGAAAATGAAGAGCATGACGCCGACCGCCTATCGTGCGCTGGCCCGGGTCGAACTGGTCAAGAAAGAGGCGTCATCGTCATGATCAGCATGGGTTCACCGGCGATCTTTGCCACCGAATATGACCGCAGCGACTGCCAGATCGGCATCGTTCATGTCGGGTATGGCGCCTTCCACCGGGCGCATCAGGCTGTCTATGTCGATGATTACATGGAGCGCACTGGCGATCTGGACTGGGGCATCGCGGCCGTGAATCTGCGGGCCTCGGAATCCGAGGCCTTCGCCGATGCCGCCGCCGCCACGGACGGCTATCTTCTGAAATATACCGGCACCACCGCGCCGACATCCTGGCGCATGGTGCGTCCGCACCTGGCCTTCTGCGACTGGTCGCGAGAAGCCGAGGCGGCGGAAAGTCTGGTGGCGCTGGATACGGTGCATGCCATCACGATCACTGTGACGGAAAGCGGATATTACCTTGACGATGCCGGTCGGCTGAACATCGCGGACCCGGTCATTGCCGAAGAAATCGCGGGTGGCCCGCGGCGCAGTATTTTCGGCTATCTGGCGGCTGCGCTGAAACGCCGCCACGCTGCCGGTGCCTGGTCGATCTCAGTTCTCTGCTGCGACAATATCCGCAGCAATGGCAAGATGCTGCGGCGCTCGATGCTGGACTGGCTGGAGGCGGCCGGCGATGCCGAACTGGCGGCCTGGGTCACGGCGCAGGTCACCTTCCCCTGTTCGATGGTCGACCGGATCACTCCGCGCAGTACGCCCACGCTTCTTGACGAGGCGAAGGCGCTGTTGCCGGATTGCGCGCACAGCCCGGTCCATAGCGAGGATTACATCCAGTGGGTGCTGGAGGATAATTTCGCCGCGACCATGCCGGACCTGGGCCGCGCCGGTGTCGAGATCGTCGCGGATGTCGATCCCTATGAGGAAGCCAAGATCAGAATCCTGAATGGCGGCCATACCGGGCTTGCCTATCTTGGCGCGCTGGCCGGCCATGTGACCTTTGACGAGGCGATGCGCGATGCTGTGCTGCGCCGGCATTTCGACTGTCTGGAACAGGAAGAGGTGCTGCCGGGCCTACAGCTTGAATTGCCGTTCGACAGGTCCGCCTATTGCCATCGTGTGGCTGAACGCTTCGCCAACGAGGCAATCGCCGATGCGCTGGAACGAATCTGCATGGACGGCTTTGCGAAATTTCCGATCTTCATCAGGCCGACCATAGAGGGATGCCTGGCGCAGGGGATCACCCCGCGGCGCTGCTTCGAATCCGTGGCAAGCTGGTATGTCTATGCCCGCCGGTCTGCCGAGAACAAGACAAACATCCCCTATCACGAGCCGAACTGGCACCTTCTGGAGCCGATGCTGCAAGCCGGGCGGGAAGCTGATTTCGCCACCTCGTCGCTGCTCTGGGGCGACCTTCCGGACAGATATCCGGGCTTTGCGAACAGTATCGTGAATTCGATTGAGGAGATGGACAAGACATGGCCAGCGTAACCCTTCAGGGCGTTCGGAAGTCCTATGCCGATGTCGGTGTGATCCACGACGTCAATCTCGAGATCGATGACGGCGAGTTCGTGGTGTTTGTCGGACCGTCGGGATGCGGCAAATCCACCCTGCTGCGGATGATCGCCGGTCTCGAGGACATCACCGGCGGCGAGATCAGCATCGGCGACACAGTCGTCAATGAAGTCGCCCCCTCGAAGCGCGGCGTGGCGATGGTGTTCCAGACCTATGCCCTCTATCCGCACATGACGGTCTACAACAACATGGCGTTCGGGCTGAAGCAGGCCAGGCTTCCCGAGCCGGATATCGACAGGCGTGTGCGGGCCGCCGCCGAGGCGCTTCACATCACCGAATATCTGGACCGTACGCCCAAGGCGCTGTCCGGTGGCCAGCGCCAGCGTGTCGCCATCGGCCGGGCCATTGTCCGCGAGCCGGAAGTGTTCCTGTTCGACGAGCCGCTGTCCAATCTCGATGCGGCGCTTCGCGTGAACACGCGCCTTGAAATCGCCCGGCTTCACCAGCGTCTTGGCGCGACGATGATCTATGTGACCCATGACCAGGTCGAGGCGATGACGCTCGCTGACAAGATCGTCGTTCTTCGCGACGGACGGATCGAACAGGTGGGAAGCCCCATCGAGCTTTACGAAAATCCGCAGAACGCGTTCGTCGCGCAGTTCATCGGCTCGCCCAAGATGAATTTTCTTCCCGCTGAAACGCTGGCAAAGGATACCTTAAAGGCGCTTGGCGTCACCGCCAGGCCCGGCACGATGGTCGGCATCCGGCCAGAGCATTTCCGCACGACCGCCGCCGCCAAGGCGCTTGTCTCGGCAACCCTGGAACTGGTTGAGAACCTTGGTGAATATGCGCTGGTTCACCTGCTGACCGAGGCAGGTAAAGAAATCATCGTGAAGATGGACTCCCCGCCGAAACAGGCGGCTGGCGAGGTGATCCATCTGACAGCCGACAAGGCCAGCCTGCATCGGTTCGATCAGGATACCGGCGCGCGCATCAGCTGAACATCCTGGCCGTCACCATCCTTCTGTCTAGTCGGGCTTGATGCGTTTCAGCGGCCTCCCGCCGATGCCAAGCGCCAGAATCACCACAATCTCACCAGCATGCGGGGCGTCGGGAACACAGATCTCAGCCGCGTCCATATGGTCAAATTCCCAGATGCTCTGCTTGCTTGTCAGCGGCACCGTCAGCGCGGCGCCCGGGCCGCCTATCTTCTTTGTCGACGGGATGATCTCGGTGGCATCGCCAAGCGCGCCGCGCACCGGCGCGCCAAAGCGGGGATGGATCAGCGCGGCCGCATGTTCGATCTCGCCATCGACACCGACAATCGCGCCCTTGCCATAGGACTGCACATCATCCGGCCTGGCGCCCAATGCCTCAAGCCCGCGCGCCACCAGCTGTGCCGAGATATCGGCCCCGATATCCTTCAGAACATCGAGATCGCCATCCGCCACCCCGGCCAGCGGGTTGGTGATGACAGCGGCAATCACACATTTGCGGCTTGGCGTGGCAAGCGTTGTTCCCGCCTCGCGATGCGTATCCTCGACCGAGGTGATCATCTTCCGGATTTCGGCTGTTCTCTGCATGGTGGCGGTTCCTCATGATGACATCAACAAGGCTGACAGTGTGTCAAAAACCGGCGGCGAGCGGAAGCGGCAGCAAGACTGTTTCGGGCAAAAATTTTATCATTTGGTAAAAAATCATGGACAAACCGGTTTTGGCAGGCATTATTGAATCGCGGAAGAAGGCATCAAATGACACACGGCAACCAAAAACGGGTGGGATCTAGTGATGAACAGACTTGCGACGACATTCACCGGACTTGAGTTCGTAAACCCCTTTATCCTGGCGTCTGCGCCACCAACCGAAAGCAAGAAAAAGATTCTCAAGGCTTTCGAAGCTGGCTGG
>MDSZ01134884.1_pt1 | contig 10153 bp, 8 predicted proteins | sample 811201 | NCBI WGS metagenome assembly MDSZ01 (sample SAMN05326647, study PRJNA326480) | marine metagenome | isolation source: seawater | place: Indian Ocean: North | collected 2010 | reverse complement strand
AATGTTCTTTGTACTTTTAAAAATTGATTCCAAAAAGCACCTTTTTCTTTCGATGCGAGTAAATAAACCAAGTTATTTAGATCTTGAGAGTCATTATCTGTAAGAACTTTAAGTGCGTCAATAACATTACTTTTGGTAGCCTTTATGTATAGAATAAGTTTATTTAGTTCATTGGTTAGACTTAATCGTTCGCTACTCAATAGTGAGCTTAATATGTCAGTGTGACTAGAGCTTATTTTAATATTTTCATTAACAAAAAATCTCGTAATTAAGTGTTTTTTTTCTGCAGGATTGTCTTCATAACAAGGTACAATTATACATTCCGGAGAATCTTCAAAAAAATTTCTAATTTTTAAGCCCTTTTGAATGGGCCCAGTTTTTAAAATAATGTTTTGAATATTTAAATCTTGAGAAGAAATTACCTTTATAATCTCAGTAGAAAATTTTAGATCACTTAGTGAAAAAATTAGACTTATTTTATTCCCAAAAATATCACCTTGTGTGTTTTGACTTACTATTTCCGTAAAACTATGATTTGAAAAATCATCTTGAAAAAAACTTAAAAAATTTAGAGAACTGTTAAAAGAAACAAGTTTATTTTTAAGGATTTGAATACAACTTTCAATTTTTCCAAAATTAGGTCCATAAAATAGGAAAAATTTCTTTTCAGCAACTAAAGTGCTTTTTTCAAAAAGGGGATACTTTAAGATCATGGAACAATTGATTTACTAAATCTTGACGCAATTATTATGTGGCTTAAACTTTCAGAAAGAGAGGTTATAATATTTTTAGCTGCGCTTTCTTCCGAAATTAGGTTTGCGTAGGGGCTAGCACCCATAAAATAAGAACTTTTATTTTGTAACTTCCCTGAAAGAACAACTCCTTTTTGGTCATAAAATGTATACTGAAGATTAATAAGTAATATTTTTCCTGACGAATATAGATCCTTATTGTAAGCTAATCCTGATATCGACTTACTTAGGGAGACAATAAGTTTGAGATTAGACGCCTTGGAATTTTTTGAATTTAGTCTTTGATTGAGAGAGGCCTTCATTAACAGAGGTATTTTTTTGTCGTAATCATTAGATTTTACTAAAATATTTATTTTATGTGTGAAAAACGAGTCCTTTTTGTAAACGGGTTTATAAGCACAACCGGAAAAAATAAAGAAAAATATCAAGAACTCGAGGAATATTTTTTTTTTCATGTCACAAAATTGATAATTCTATTTTTTACAAAGATAACTTTTTTTACATTGTTGTAGTATGATGACGGAATATTATTATTTTTTCTAATTATTTCTAAAATATCCTCTTGGTCAGATTCAAATGGTGCATCAATAAGAAATTTCTTTTTTCCATTAACTTGAAGAACAATACTAATAATTTTCTCATCCAAATCTGAACTATCAAAATCAGGCCATTTTAAATTAATAAGCACTTCATTGTATCCTGATATTTCTGCTAATTCATCTGAAAAATGTGGGGTTATAATGGAAATGAGTCTTAAAAATATTGACCAACAGTAATTAGAGAGGCTTGCACTCATTTTAGTTTTTAAGGCATGATTAGCCATCTCTCTTAACTTAGCTACAGCAGTATTAAACCTATAGTTTTTAACATCATCTGTGTAACCCATTATTGTTTTCTGTATTAAGTTATATGTTTTCTTTTCCTCTTTTTTGATTTTAGAAATAACTTTTGGCTCTAATTCTATGATGAATAAAAAGTCTTTCTGTAAATGGTCATATATTTTTTTTAAAAATTTATATGTTGCTTTTATTCCATCTATTGACCACTCAAGGTCTCTTTCTGGTGGCGAATCAGATATCATGAAAAGTCTGGCAGTATCAGCTCCGTAATCTGAAATTATTGAATCAGGGTCCACAACGTTTTTTTTGGATTTACTCATTTTTTCTGATCTTCCCTTTAAAACTAGAGTTTTTTTTCCATTTTCTTTTGTATAATAATTGATATTTCCTTTTTGATCTTTTTCGCTGAAAACATTGTTAGGGTTAATCCATTTTGAATCTGCTGTTTTGAATGTTTCGTGACAAACCATACCTTGAGTTACTAATTTTTTAAATGGCTCTTCTGGAATGTTATAATTACAATATTTTAATGCCCTTGAGAAAAACCTTGAATATAGAAGATGAAGAATAGCATGTTCAACACCGCCAATATAATGATCGACAGGCATCCAATAATTAGTGTCATCTTCCTTAAAAGGAATGGATTCTTCAATTGGTGAACAAAATCTTAAAAAATACCAGGAAGAATCAAAAAAGGTATCTAAGGTGTCTGTTTCCCTTGTAGCTTTTTTTCCAGTTTTATAACATTTGGTATTTTTCCATGTAGGATGATTGTTAAGAGGATTTCCTGAAATATTAAAATTTATATCATCTGGAAGTTTTACAGGCAGATCTTTTTCGTCAACAGTAAGAGCTTTGCCATCCTCTGTGTAGATAATAGGTATTGGACACCCCCAATATCTTTGTCTGGATACTCCCCAGTCACGAAGTCTAAAGTCAGTTTTTTTTTCCCCAATTTTACTTTTTTCGATTTTTCGAATTATCTTTTCTTTTCCCATAGACGGGTGGAGGGTATTCAGAAAGTCTGAATTAATTATTTTATCCTCTTTGTTTGTTTCACAGTAAGGAAGGGAAGATAAATTGGTATCTTGAATTACTTTTATAATATCTAATTTATTTTTAAGAGCAAAATCATAATCTCTTTTATCATGCGCTGGGCACCCGAAGATTGCTCCTGAACCATAATCCATTAAGACATAATTTGCAAAAAAGACAGGTATTTTTTTGTTATTAAACGGATGTATTACATGTAATCCAGTTTTAAAGGCAACTTTCTCTTCGCTATCTCTTTTTTCTTGATCTTTAATACATAGATCTTTGAATTTTACAAACTCAAGATCATTATCAAAAAGATCACTTATTTCATGTTCTACAGAAAGTGCTATAAAGGTAGCACCAAATATTGTTTCAGGCCTTGTTGTGAAGATTTTTATTTTTTTATTTTTTTCAGAGATTTCAAATATTATTTCAACGCCTTCGGATACGCCGATCCAATTCTTTTGCATCGCTCTAACTTTTTCTGGCCATTGATCAAGTTTACGGAGATCATTAAGCAGTTCTTTAGAAAACTTCGAAATTCTAAGAAACCATTGGGATAATTTTTTTTTTTCTACAAGTGCCCCTGATCTCCAACCTTTTCCATCAATTACTTGTTCATTTGCTAGAACAGTTTCATCAACTGGGTCCCAATTTACATAGCTATCTTTCTTATAAACAAGGCCTGCATTATATAAATCAATAAAAAGTTTTTGCTGATGCTTATAGTATTGACTATCACAAGTAGAAATTTCCCTTTCCCAATCTATTGATAGACCGATCGACTTTAGCTGTTTTTTCATATTGCTAATATTTTTCTCTGTCCAAACCTTAGGGTTTAGATTGTTCTCTATAGCTGCGTTCTCAGCAGGCATTCCAAAACTGTCCCATCCCATTGGGTGAAGGACATTAAATTGATTATTTTTAAAAAACCTAGCAATAACGTCACCAATTGTATAGTTTCTAAGATGTCCCATATGAATGTTACCGGATGGGTACGGAAACATTTCTAACACATAAAATTTTTTTTTCTTGTCTTTTCTTGCCGTAAACAATTTTCTTGAATCCCAAAGATTCTGCCATTTTTTTTCTATTATTGATGGTTTTGAATAGTCCATATTATTCTCTGAAGCAAGAAATTGCACCAAATCCCTTAAGGTTTTTATTTTTAAGATGTTTTACATTTATCCTGTTAACACCTCCTAAGGCGAAATTTAATTTGTTTTTTAACAATATACAAAGTTCAAAAAGTTTTTTGGTGCCGAGCCCGTCTCGTTTGGGATGAGTCTTTGTTCTAAAAATATTTGAAATGAAAATAATATCTATATCTCGTGCAAATTTTTTGGCCTCTTGATAATTGTGAATTTTAACCGCCAACAGAAACTTTTCTTTTATTAAATTAAAATTTATCATGTTACTCAAAATTTTATTTTTAAAATCAATTAATATCCCGTTAGCTTTAAATTTTCTAGCCCAGAAAAAAGAGCTTTGTATAATAAATATAATACGATTTTTTCTACATATTTGTACTAATGGTTCAATATTTTTTAAGAATTCTTTTTTTTTGTAAGGTTCTTCCGAAAAAAAAATTACACCAGTTTTACAAGTTAGGCTACAAATTATTTTTTTACTATAACTTTTAAAAGGATTGCAAAAAAACCATTCTTCTGGGATATTAATTTTTTTTAATTTATATCTTAATCGATGTTCCATGACTCAAATTATTGAAAATTATAAAAGAATTTTAATTCAAATTGAAAGATATAATAAAGAATTTTCAGCAACAAGTAAGAACCCAAAACTAATTGCAGTTTCAAAAACTTTTTCAGAGGATAAAATACAATTAGTAATTGACCAAGGACAACTTATTTTTGGAGAAAACAAAGTTCAAGAAGCAAAGCAAAAATGGATAGGTTTAAAAAAAAGAAATAAAAATATTGAACTCCATTTAATTGGACCACTTCAATCTAACAAAGTAAAAGAAGCATTAGAGGTTTTTGACGTAATCCAAACAATTGATAGAGAAAAAATTGTGAAAAAAATAAGAGATAACTTGAATGGAAAAGAGACTAATTTTTTTGTTCAAGTTAATATAGGAGATGAATCACAAAAAAGTGGTTTAAAGATTTCAGAGGTTGATGCTTTTGTTAAGTGGTGCGTTAATGATATGGATTTGCCTGTAACTGGATTGATGTGCATCCCCCCAATTGATGGAGAATCATCTTATTATTTTAATTTACTTTCCAATTTAAAAGAGAAACTCAAGCTTGAACATGCAAGCATGGGGATGTCAAATGATTTTGCAAAAGCTATTAAATTTGGGGCAACCTACCTGAGAGTTGGTTCGGCTATTTTTGGAAATAGGAGTTAGTATATGATAAGACTTGATGATAAAGTAATATGGGGAATTAATTCCAGTAAGTCTTTCTTTTTCATAGCTATGCAACCTTCTGTAAATTTAGTTTTAGCTTCTGCGCAATGAAGAAAAATGGCACTTCCTTTATATTTTATTGGTGAAGTGTAGTTGAAATCTAATACAATCACAATATCATAGAGATTGTCTTTACGAAATAATTCTTCATACTCACAACCCATTGGCTTACTTATTAGTGAATTGTATCTCTTATTATTTGAATCTGTGCACCAAGCAAAATTTTTTTTTATTTCAGTCTTTGGAATTCTTGTTTTTATTTTATTAAGTTCTTTTTTCTTATAAAATACTTTTTTTAATTTAAACTTTCCTTTTGGGGTTATTAGATCTCCCTCTCTTTTTTTTGAACCAATTCCATTCTTTCCAACAAAGCAAATAAATTTTTTTTTTTCAAGATAAACATATGCTATGTTTCTTTTATGAGACCTTTTTACAAGCAAATTCATTCAAGAATATGTTAAACAAAAAAAAGATTATAGCTATATTCAATAAAAATTTTTTTTTTGAAGAATTAGTTGTGCTTTTAGAAGATGAAGGTTTCGAAATCAAAAAGATAAATAATTTTCAGAAACTTGATAAACTTATTTTCAACAGAATTTTGTTGGTTGATATTGACTCCAAAAAAAAACTTGAAAATGTAAAAAAATTTTTACATCAAAAAGTTAGAAACTGCAATATTTTTGTCATACATGATAAAAACCTAACAATTGATGTTGAAGATGTTAACCTCCTTGAACCACCAATTATTTTTAAAGAATTCATTTATCAAATCAACAAAATTATGGATAATAATGAAAGTTCAATTAATGTTATAAGATTCAAAAACTTTCAATTTAATTTTAAAAACTATGAATTAATCTTCTATAAAACAAATAAAAAGTTACGTCTTACAGAACTAGAAGGCAGGCTTTTAAAATTTCTATCACAAAATATAAAAGGATCTACAAAACAAGAGTTATTATCTAAGGTCTGGGGACATAATAAATTACTTGATACTCACACACTAGAATCTTTGATTTATAGATTAAGAAAAAAAATTGAAATTAACCCCAATGAACCAAAACTTATAGTTTTGAAAGAAAAAAAATATTTTTTGATAAGAAATTAGTTATTTCGAAAAACTTTCGGTCGAGGGTCTTCCTTGTCAATGTCAAAGCTTGAGATTAAATTTTTCTTATTGACCATTAAGGTACTGAGAAGTACCTCAATTTTATTAGTAGGGTTTTGAAAAATTGTCCATTTTTTCATAAGGAATGGATTTTTTTCAAAAACTATTTCTAAAAAACTTTCATCTTTTCTTTTTTTATGGCGAATTCTAATTATAATTTGATTTTCCTTTTCGTATAATCCAATTATTTCAATATCTTTTTTCTCAAAATTCTTATAAAGGAAAAGACTTACAGGTATTTCAGCTAGATTATAAAAGGTTATAGATTTAATTTTGTTATTAATTGAAGCAAATCTTTTGCCATCACTTATTAATAATAAGGGAATTTCATTATATTCAATTCTTGTTTTTCCAGGACGTGTAATTAGAATTTTTCCAGAAAGAATTTCTCCGTTATTGTTTATTTGAATGAATTCGGCGTTTAATGTTTCAAAACTCTGCAAAAAATTTAAAACCCTTTCTTGATTTGCGTTGCCAAAGGAAGTTTTATGTATAAAAATAATGATAAAAAGATTTGCAATTATAATACGTAACACAATTTTATTATATACGATGGTAAGTAAACTTTTAAGAGATAACAGTATTTTTATTTTAGCAATAGTAATATTTCTTAGCAGTTGTCAATTAACAACAACTGGCGAAAAAAAATCTTTATTAGATGAAGACTTAAGTATTGAAGATAAAGAGCAATCAATTAAAAAAGAAGTTTCATCAGTTGAACCTAATGAAGAGATTTTAGGGGATTCAGATCAAGAATTTGACCTCACGAAGATAGAACCAACTATTGATAATGAATACTCAGTAAAAGAAATTAATGAGAATATTTCCTCAGCTCAAAAAGTTAAAGATGAAAAAAGAATTTTAGACTTTTTTTCAGATTTTTTTAAGTCTGATGAGGAAGGAGAAAAAAAACTAGAAACAGATAATATTAAAAAAAATGGTTTGACCAAAAAACAAGTCATTACCTCTAATGACAAAAAAGTTATTAAAACTTTTAAAAATGAAAATACTGAAATCTTTAAGCAAGAGAAACCTAAAGATGAGAAAAGAATTCTGGATTTTTTTACTAAATTTTTTGATTCACAAGATTTAAAACCCCAAAGTGAGATCATTGATGAAGAACCTAGGGTTAAGAATGATCAGAGTACAGAAGAAAAACTTAATGATGGTGACGCACAAGAACAGAGGCTTGGTGAGACTAGAGAACAAACTAATTTAGAAGTAGATGAATCCAAGGGTGATAAATATGAAAAAATTAGTGATTTTACAAAAAAGGTTATCATTAAAGAGCCAAATGATTCAGGCAGTTTAAAAGAAATACAAATAACAGAAATTGTTAATGAGGATAAAGGAGATCAAGATAAAATTGAAAATATGTCGATACAAAATCCATCGAATGAAGAGTTAGCAATTAAATCAAGTGAGTTAAGTGAAACGCTAAAACAAGAAAATGTTGATAAAGTGCAAGATCTAGCATTTTTAGATCCTACCAAGTCTATTTATAAAAAGAAAAAGAGATCAAATAATTTAATTGGTCTTTTGCTACCTCTAACAGGTGAAAAAAGATCGGCAGGCAATTTAGTTCTCAATACTTTCAGATATAGTTTAGTTTCTAACCCAAAAGACATAGTATTCAAAATATATGATACAAAAGGAACTTCTAATGGAGCTATAGAGGCAGCTAAAAAAGGTAAGAGTGACAACGTTGATACATTCATTGGGCCAGTTTTTTCTGATGAAACATCGGCAATTAAGAGTGCTTTTGAGGGAGATACTAAAGTAAAGTTTTTTAGTTTGTCTCCTGATTTATCAAATATCTCTAGAAATGTAGTTGTATCTGGACAGAATCCAAAGGACCAAATTTCCTGCATTTTAGATGATATTGAAAATAAAAAGCTAAAAAAAATTCTTTTGATACATCATAATGACAAATACGGAGAGGTTGTGAAAAAAAACCTGGAGGAAGCTGTATATAAATTAGATATTTTAAATAGGGTGGATTTATCATTTTTTATGGTATATCCAGAGCAAAATTTGAACAAGGATATTATGTCAATAAGTAACTTTGAAAGTAGAAAAATCGCCTTAAAAGAAAAAAGAAAATTTATTGAGAAAGATAAATCTTTGACAAAATTTGAGAGAAAGAATGAGCTCAAAAAGTTAGAAAGACAACTTACTCTAGGCGTCCCTTTTGACTCTATTATAATTGCTTCAGATGGTGATAGACTAACAGAAATTTTATCACACTTAGCTTTTTATGATATAAACGCCAATAATACTTTTATTTATGGAACTAGTTTGTGGGAGGATACAAATAAAAAAGACAAAGTATTTGAAAACACATACTTTGTAAGTAATTTGAAATCAAAAGAATCTTCATTCGTAAAAAACTACAAAGATGTTTTCTCAAGAGAACCATCCTCTGTAAGTTTTCACTTGTTCGATCTAATTGATTTGGTAAACGATTCTAGATTTTATGATATTTATCCTGAGGATAAGGTGTTTTCTGGAGAATACACAAATAGTCTTCTTAAATCTGGTTATGTCAAAAGAGAAACATTCATCAAGAAAAATAGGTCTGGAAAAACAAAAAATGTCTTTAGCTGTCAGTTAAATGAAATCTAGCCATTTTTTTAAAAGCTTTAAATCTGTGATCCAGTAGAATTTTTTCCATATGAGGCATTTCCCCAAAAGTCTTTTTAAAATTCGAAGGAATAAAAAACGGATCATATCCAAAGCCATTTTTTCCTCTGGGAGGCCATACTATTTTTCCTTTTACTTCTCCTTTGAAAATACTGATTTCCGAACTTTCTAACTTTAGGGCTAAAACACAGTGAAATGTAGCAGTAAAAGCATTTTTTTTTTTTGCCTCATAATATAGTTTTTCCATAGCTTTTGACCATCCACCTTGTTTTTTAGCATATCTTGCAGAATAAATACCTGGTGCATGGTTTAAACTTTTAATACATAAACCAGAGTCATCTGATAGTCCAATGGAACCATCTGGGACAGTTTTAACTTTAATTATAGCATTTTCTTCGAATGTTTTTCCTGTTTCATCAATATCTTCAACTCCGAACTTTGATATTGTTTGAATGTTAACATTATATTTTGAGAATAAAGTTTTAAACTCATCAATTTTTCCAGTGTTGTGTGAGGCAAGAACTATAGTTTTGTTATTTAGTTTAAATTTTTTCAAATTTTTCCTATAATTTTTTCCTGCAAACGAAAAATTTCTTTAGCTGATTCTAGGCTTAGCTTAAGCATTTGGTTTACTGTCTTTAAATTGAAGGTTGTTTTTTCTCCGGAGATTTGAACCTCGGAAACACCCATTTTTTTTGCAAAAACAAAGTTTGCGTCGACGTCTGCCATTGAATCCTCTTCATAATCAAGGTCTACTAAAGTTTTACCGTTAACAACACCACAAGAAATTGCTGAGAGTGAATCTTTTACTGGGTTTTTTGAAAGTGTTCCATCTTTTAAAAGTTTTTTTACAGCTAATGCTAATGCTACATATCCACCCGTAATACTTGCAGTTCTTGTTCCTCCATCAGCCTGTATTACGTCACAATCAATAACAAACTGTCCTGATGGAAAAGCCTCGAGATCCAAAATTGTCCTCAGTGAACGACCTATTAACCTTTGTATTTCAACTGTTCTACCAGTTTGTTTTCCTTGTCTTGCTTCTCTTCGATTTCTTGAATCTGTTGATGTTGGTAACATTCCATATTCTGCTGTTAGCCAACCAGAGTTTTTATTTTTAAGCCAGGGCGGCACCTCAGTTTCAAATATGGCAGTACAAATGACTTTCGTATTACCGAGGCCTATTAAACATGAGCCATCAGCATTAATGTTGAAGTTTTTTTTAATTGAAATTGGTCTAATTTGATTATTTTTTCTATTGAAATTTCTCATTGTTAAATATATT
>MDSZ01029397.1_pt1 | contig 10153 bp, 8 predicted proteins | sample 811201 | NCBI WGS metagenome assembly MDSZ01 (sample SAMN05326647, study PRJNA326480) | marine metagenome | isolation source: seawater | place: Indian Ocean: North | collected 2010 | reverse complement strand
CATTATTAAATTTTTGAGCTATATCTCTTGATAGTTCAAGATGTTGTTTTTGATCAGCGCCAACGGGAACATGTGTTGCTTTATAAAGAAGAATATCAGCAGCCATCAAATTTGGATAGATATATAATCCAACACTAGCCTTTTCTTTATCTGAACCTGCTTTGTCTTTAAATTGTGTCATTCTGTTTAACCATCCAATTCTAGAAACACAATTTAAAATCCATGCTAACTCAGCATGTCCAGAAACTGAGGATTGATTAAATATTATACTTCTATCTGGATTAAGACCTGCAGCGATAAAACCAGCTACTGTTTCTAAAAGATTATTTTTTAATTCTTCCGGTTTTTGAAATACAGTAATAGCATGAAGATCGACTACGCAATATATGCACTCCATTTCTTTTTGAAGAGCTACAAAATTTTTTAAGGCACCTAGATAATTACCTAAGTGCAAATTTCCAGTTGGTTGGACTCCGGAAAAAACTAATTTATTTTTAATCATTTAATTTGTTTTATAATTTTTAATCTTTAATAAACCCAATAAGAAACAAGACATAAAGTAAACAATTACCACGAAACCTACAATAATTAATAAGTAAATAGACTTATAAATATATGTATATTCAAGAAAATCTGAATATTTTTCTAAAGTAAATTTGAGAACAAACGACATTACTATTGCTGAAATAAATATCTTAAAAATATCAAAATATAATTTATTTTTTAATAGTAAATAGTCTTTTTTTTGTAATAAATATAAAAAAATTAGAACACCTGCCCATGTTGATATAGAAGTTGCAATTGGAATGATTAAAAACCCTATATTATTAAAATAAGTTAGACTTATAACCACGTTCAATAGGACAATGAATGAAGAAATATAAAATGGTGTCTCAGTATTATCTCTGACGAAAAAAAAATTTGCTAAAACTTTTACTAGAGCAAATGCTACTATTCCATATCCAAAATACATCAAAGCATCCGATGTTAATTCAACATCTTTACTTGTAAATGAACCATATCCGAATAATCCATTAATTATTTCCTCCGAAGCAATTATGAGACCTAGACTTGCAGGTATTGATAATAATAAAGATAATTGTAGAGACTTATTTTGTATGTTCGAAACTTTTATAAAATTTTTTGTTTTAAATGCCTTGGAAAGAACAGGTAAAGAAACTGTGCCCACAGCTATTCCTGCAATTGCTAGATTAATTTGATAGACTCTATCTGCATAATATAAATAAGAAACTGCACCTGACTGAAAAGAAGCAATTATAGTTCCTACCAAAATATTAATTTGTGTAACACCTGATGAAAAAATACTTGGTAATAATTTTTTAAAAAAAAATTTTACTTTATTTGAAATTTTAAAACTAAATTTTATTTTAGGTTTATAAAATTCAATTGAAAAATATATTAAAAAAATTAATTGTAGTATTCCAGCTATTGTTACACCATAAGAAAGTTGTTTTGCAATATTTAAATTTTGAATATAAGAAATTAATATGCTTAATATTAAAACAATATTCAAAATTATTGGCGCTGCTGCGGCTGCGGCGAACTTATTATTAGAATTTAAGATCCCAGAAAAAAAAGATGATAGACTAACAAACAATAAGAATGGAAATGTAATTCTTGTGAATTCTATAGCTAAGTTAAATTTAACATCATCAACTATAAATCCAGGTGCAATCAAATAAACCAAATAAGGAGTAAATATTTCGGCTAAAGTAACTATAATAATTAAAATTAACAAAAGAAGACTTAAAACATTATCAGCGAATTTTTGTCCTGTTTTTTTGTTTTTGAGTTTTACTGCAGTATAACTTGGAATAAAAGCTGCATTAAATGTACCTTCGGCAAAAAGACGTCTAAAAGTATTTGGTAACCGAAAAGCTACAAAAAAAGCATCAGCAAAAATCGAAGCGCCCAAAAAAATTGCTATTAAAATATCTCTCAGGTAGCCTAATATTCTGCTGATTAGAGTAAAAAAACTAAATATTGATGCTGAAGTAAGTAAGTTCATATATTATCTAAATTAGGCCATAAATTTATAGTGAATTTAATTTCTTTATATTACATACTCATTAAAATAAATGCCAAAGAAAACAGAAATAGATCATTATTCAGATAAAGAGGCTTTAGATTTTCATATAAATGGAAAGTCAGGCAAAATTGAGATTGGCTCTAGTAAGCCTTTGACAACTAAAAGAGATCTATCACTAGCTTACTCTCCTGGAGTTGCTGCACCAGTAAAAGAAATTGCTAAGAATCCCGACCTCGCTTACGATTATACAAGTAAAGGAAATTTAGTAGCGGTTATTAGTAATGGGTCTGCGATTTTAGGGTTAGGTAATCTAGGCGCTCTAGCATCTAAACCTGTTATGGAAGGTAAAGCTGTTCTATTTAAAAGATTTGCAGACATAGACTCAATTGATATTGAAATAAATAATAATAATCCTGATGCTATTATTGAGACAATAAAAAATATAGGGGGAAGTTTTGGTGGAATTAACCTTGAAGATATTGCGGCACCTGATTGTTTTATAATTGAACAAAAATTAAAAGAACTTTTAGATATTCCCATTTTTCACGATGATCAACATGGAACTGCAATTATAACTACTGCAGCATTAATTAATGCTCTAGATATTTCAAAAAAGGAAATTGAAAAAGTTAAAGTTGTAGTTAATGGAGCTGGTGCTTCAGCACAGGCATGTGCAAACTTATTTAAAAGTTATGGTGTTAAATCAGAAAATATTGTTATGTGTGATAGTAAAGGAGTTATTTACAAAGGTCGAGAAAATATTGATCAGTTTAAATCAGTATATGCAATAGACACAAAACTTAGAACATTAGATGATGCAATGAAAGGTGCAGATGTGTTTTTAGGTTTATCTGCAAAAGATGTTGTTTCAAAAGAGATGGTAAAATCAATGGCTAAGAATCCTATTATCTTTGCTTGTGCCAATCCTGATCCTGAAATTAAGCCAGAGCTAATTCAAGAAGTAAGGTCGGATGCAATAATTGCTACCGGAAGGTCCGATTACCCAAACCAAGTAAATAATTTAATAGGTTTTCCATATATATTTAGAGGAGCACTTGATGTTAGAGCCAAAGAAATAAATGAGACTATGAAAATTGCCGCTGCAAAGGCTATAGCTTTGTTAGCTAGAGAGAATGTTCCAGATGAGGTTGTTTCTGCATACGGAGGTGACAGACCAAGATATGGTAAAGATTACATTATTCCTTCAACTTTTGATCCAAGATTAATCAGCGTAATTCCTGCTGCTGTAGCTCAGGCAGCAATCAAAAGTGGTGTAGCAAGAAGAACAATTGAAGATTTAGAGATATACAAAGATCAACTCACAAATAGATTAGACCCCACTATGTCTTTAATGCAAGGAATAAATGCTAAAGTAAGAAAAAATCCTAAAAAAGTTATCTTTGCTGAGGGTGAAGATGAAAATATGCTTAAAGCAGCTATTGAATTTGGAAGAAATAAACTTGGAACACCGATTTTAATAGGAGCAGAGAAAAGAATAAAACAACAATTAAAAAATATAGGTTTGAATGAAAATTATAAGATTGAAATTGTAAATTCTACAAATAAAGAAAAAAGAGAAAAATATGTAAAACACTTATATAAAAGACTTCAACGAGAGGGCCAATTAGAGAGGGATGTTGATCGTTTGGTACGAAATGATCGTATAGCATGGGGCGCGTCAATGATTGCTTGTAAAGATGCTGATGCAATGGTTACAGGAAATATACGGCATTACGCAGCTTCAATTGAAAAATTAAAAAAAGTTACTGATCCAAGACCTGGCGAAGAAATATTCGGTATGACAATGATTACTCTTAAAGGTAAAACTATTTTAGTTGCAGATACAAATGTTCAGGACTTTCCATCACCAGAAAGATTAGTTAAAGTTTCAAAATCATGTGTTCGTGTAGCTAGACTATTCGGTTTTGATCCAAAAGTAGCATTTTTATCTCATTCCACTTTTGGTAAACCAATTTCAAAAAACACAAAGCATGTCAGAGATGCAATAGATTTACTTAAGAAGGAAAAAGTTGATTTTGATTTTGATGGTGAAATGCAGCCTGACGTAGCTCTAAATCCAATTTATCAAGAAATCTATCCTTTCTCTAAAATTGTTGGAAACGCAAATATTTTGATTATGCCTGCTTTACACAGTGCAGCTATTTCTACTAAATTAATGAAAGTGTTTGGTGGAGGGAAATTAATCGGACCATTACTAATAGGTTTAGGATCACCTATTGAAGTAGCTCCTCTGAGAGCAAGTACTTCTGAAATTCTAAATTTAGCATCAATAGCAGCTTATTCGTCTGACGTAATAGATTACTCGAATTAAAGTTTATTCCTGCTTAATTCAGATGCTAAATATATAGAAGGATAAACCTTCTGAACGTCGTATATCTTATTAGCCTCGTCAATTACTTCTTTTTTTTCTGCTTGATCCATTGCGATACCAAATATGTAAATATTTCTGTTAATTGTCTCTAGCGTATAATTTCTTGCTTTTGTTTTTTTATTAAAAATTAACGCTGATCTTAGCTGGCTTGTAATTAATATATCTTTTGCAGTACTTTTAAAAGAACTTTGGCCCTTTATTGTAATTGCATTTTTTACTGATCTTACTCCTTTGGTCTCCCACGCCATTTTCGTAATTTTAATTTTTTCCTCTGGTTCATCTACTTTACCTGATAAAAAAATCCTTCCATCAATTACTTCACTTTGAATTGAGATAAAATATTTTTTATCCGCTAGAGCCAACCTGGCTGCTAAGTTTTTTTGCATAATAGTGTCATCTATTTGCATTCCAATGGTTCGTGGATCAAAGGTTATATCTACACCAGCACCAAACTGTCCGACTGAAGAACAAGATGTGATTAATAATACTGATAAGATGCTAAATATTTTTTTCATTCTTAATTTTTAGACATAAATCATATATTTCTTTTTTATTACTTTTTTCTGATTCTAAAATTAAATTTACTGTATCTCTGAGGCTATATTTTTTAAGGTATTTTTTTGCTTTGTTAACAATTTTTTCTTTATTAATTTCCTTTTTTTTAACTATTTTTTCAGAAACAACTAAAGTTAGTTCTCCTTTAAGAGAATTTTTAAATAACTCAATATCATCAATTTTAGCTCTGTAAAAATGCTCATGCATTTTAGTAATTTCTCTTGCTATTAACAACTTTCGTCCAGAAAAAAATTTTTTAAATTTCTTAATATAAAAATTAATTTTTATGCCAGGTACAAAAAATATTTGGGAAAAAACATTATTTGATAAAAATTCTAATATTTTTTCTAGTTCTTTTTCTTTTTTAGGTAAAAAACCATAAAATAGAAACTGATCACTGAAGCCAGAAACGCTTATCGCTGAAGTGATAGATGAAGGACCAGGTATTGGTATTACATCAATTTGATTTTCAATGCATCTTTTGACTAACAAACTACCAGGATCTGATATAAGAGGTGTTCCCGCATCGCTTATTAAAGACAAAATTTTGCCTTTATTAATGTGCTCAATAATTCCTGTAGCTTGTTTTTTTTCGTTAAATTTATGATATGAAATTAACTTCTTTTTTATATTCAAGTGATTTAATAATTTCAATGATCTCCTTGTATCTTCGCAAAGTATTAAATCTGAATTTTTTAATACCTCTATTGCTCTTAATGTTATATCGTCAAGGTTTCCAATAGGAGTTGAAACAATGTATAAACTATTATTAGTTAATTTCATTATATGAAAAAAAAAATCTTAATACTTTTATCTTATCTAATTATTTTTTTTAATTCTAATCTTTTTAGTGATGAAAATATTAAATCGCTTAAAGTTGGATTATTAGCTCCACTTACTGGTGAGTTTAAAGAACTAGGAAATTCCCTCTTATATTCGCTTCAGCTAGCACTGGAAGAAATTGACGACGAAAATGTTTATATTGTTCCTAGAGATGCTGGACTTAATAATAAAAAAAAACTTAATGAAGCAATACAAGACATTAGTTCTCAAGGAGTAAATGTAATTATAGGGCCGATTAGTAATGAAGATTTTAATGAAGTAGGAAAATATTCGAATTTAACTTTTATTTCTCCGTCGAATATAACCCCTGAGTTTACAAATAATATAATAAGTATCGGTGTCAGCTTGGAGTCTCAATTGATCACATTAATTAATTTTATCCAAAAACAAAAAAAAACAAAAACTGTAATCATGTATCCTGAAAACCAATATTCTGAATTAATTGAGTCAAAGTTAAAAAAACTAAGCTTAGATAATATTAAAAAATTTAAATACAGTCCTAATCCTGAGGTGTTAACTGGTGAAATAGAAGTATTAACTAATTACGCACAAAGAAAAAGAAGTTTGGAACTTAGAAAAAAAATGTTTGAAGATAAAGAAGATGAACAATCAATCAGGCAGCTTGAGAGACTTGAACAACTTTATACTTTAGGAGATGTAAATTTTGACTCTGTAATAATTATTGACTTTGGAAATAGTTTAAAAAGTGTTTTAACGTCTTTAGTTTATACTGACGTAAACCAGGAAAAAGTTTTATTTACTACAGTAAATCAATGGTTCGATGAAAGTATATTTTACGAAAATACTATTAAAAATCTTTATTACCCATCAATAAATTATAAAGAATTTAAGAAATATAATGAAAATTATTTCAAAAAATTTAAAACTTATCCTAATGAAATAACTATTTTAACTTATGATGCGCTAGGTCTTATTTATTATACCTGGAAAAAAAACGGCAAAATAAGTTCAATCAACAACTTTTCTTTTAAGAGCAAGATAAAAGGTAAAATTGGTACTTTTAGTTTCAAAGATAAAAAAGTTGTTCAAGAATTAAGTATTTATAAAACTGAAAATAAAAACTTTATAAAATACTAACTTTCTGTTTTAATTTTCTAAAAGCATTAAACCTGTGGTCTATCATGATTTTTTTCATTTTTGGCATTTGTCCAAATGTATTAGTTTTATTACTTGGAATAAAAATTGGATCATATCCAAATCCTTTTTTTCCTAGGATTTTGCGTGAAATTTTTCCATAAATTTTTCCATTTACAGTAGTAATTTTTCCTTTTTTATTGATAAACGAGAGACTACATACGAAGTAAGCTGACCTATTTTTTTTATTTTTAAGTTTGTTTAAAATATATTTCATAGCATTTAAAAAACTTCCTTTTTTTTTTGCTAATCTAGCTGAATAAATACCAGGTTGATTCCTTAGTGCTTTAATTACTAGTCCGGAATCATCTGATATTACCGGATAATTAACGTATTTAGCAAAATATTTTGCTTTTAATTTTGAATTAGAATTAAATGTTTTACCTGTTTCTTTTGGACTTGGAATTTTAAGCTTTAAAGGTGAAATTTTTTTATATTTTTTAGATATCAGAAAGGCTATTTCTTTGAATTTTCCTTTATTATGGGTGCCTATCAAAATTTTTTTCATTTCTACCTAGTAATTTTATTAATATTTACTATATAGCAATCAGATGACTGATAATAACAAAAAAAAACAAGACCAAATATCAGAAGAACAAACAAAAGAGGTGGATCAAAACCCTTCTGAAATTTCACAAGAAGAAAAGCTTAAAGAAACTGAGGATAAGCTTCTTAGATCCTTAGCTGAGATTGAAAATCAAAGAAGAAGATTTGAAAAAGAAATTAAAGATGCGTTTGAATTTGGTTCTTTTAATTTTGCTAAAGAAAGCTTAGCTATTTTAGATAATCTTAACAGAGCTAAAGAAGCTATAAGAAATGATAAAATACTAAAAGAGAATAAAGATTTAGATAAATTTTTAGATTATATAAATATAATTGAAAATGATCTTATTTCAATTTTTGAGAAAAATAGAATAAAAAAAATTGATACTAAAAATAAAAAATTTGATCCAAATTTACACCAGGCGATGACAGAAATTGAAAATGATACTGTAGATAGTGGAACTATTATTCAAGAGATTCAAGCAGGCTACATGCTTTCTGAAAGATTACTGCGGCCAGCGCTAGTAGGTGTTTCTAAAAAAAATTCAAAAAACCATGAAAATAAAGGAAAAAAAGAGGAGAAATAGACTTGTAGTTAGAAAAAAAACACCCATATAAATTTAAGCAAAGGAAACAATATAATGAGCAAAGTAATTGGAATTGATTTAGGAACTACAAATTCTTGTGTCGCCATAATGGATGGATCACAAGCTAAAGTTTTAGAAAATATAGAGGGTGCGAGAACTACTCCCTCAGTTGTAGCTTTTTTGGAAAACGAGGAAAAACTAATTGGCCAACCTGCAAAAAGACAGGCAGTAACAAACGCAGGTGACACAATTTTTGCAGTAAAAAGACTTATAGGTAGAAAATTTGATGGGCCGTCAGTTCAAAAAGATATTTCAAAAGTACCTTATAAAATAGTTAAATCTGAAAACGGTGATGCTTGGGTGGAAGGTAAAGGTAAAAAATATTCTCCTGCACAAATTTCTGCATTTGTCTTGCAAAAAATGAAAGAGACTGCAGAAAAATATCTTGGGCAAGCAGTAACAAAAGCAGTTATTACTGTTCCGGCTTATTTTAATGACTCTCAAAGGCAAGCTACAAAAGATGCAGGTAAAATTGCAGGGTTAGAAGTTTTAAGAATAATTAATGAACCAACTGCAGCATCTTTAGCATACGGTTTGGATAAAAAAGGTGGAAAAAAAATCGCAGTATATGATTTGGGTGGTGGAACTTTTGATATTTCAATTTTAGAGATTGGTGACGGAGTATTTGAAGTTAAATCTACTAATGGTGATACCTTTTTAGGTGGCGAAGATTTTGACGATGCAATCGTTGAATATCTTGCTTCAGAATTTAAAAAAGATAATGGTATTGATTTAAAAACAGATAAGCTGGCACTTCAAAGATTAAAGGAGGCAGCTGAAAAAGCGAAAATTGAACTGTCATCTGCTGCTCAAACTGAAATTAATTTACCATTTATCACAGCTGATAAAACAGGACCAAAACATCTTAATCTTAAATTTACTAGAGCAAAACTGGAAGCTTTAGTGCAAAACTTAGTTGATAGAACCTTAGAACCTTGCAAAACTGCTTTAAAAGACTCGGGTTTTTCCGCAGCAGAAATAAACGAAATTGTTCTCGTAGGTGGAATGACAAGAATGCCAAAGATTATTGAAACAGTAAAAAATTTTTTTGGCAAAGAACCTAATAAAAGTGTAAATCCAGATGAGGTAGTTGCAATGGGGGCGGCTATTCAGGGTGGTGTTCTACAAGGTGACGTAAAAGATGTTTTACTTTTAGATGTTACCCCTCTCTCATTAGGAATTGAAACTCTTGGAGGTGTTTCAACAAAATTAATTGAGAAAAATACAACAATTCCAACGAAAAAAAGTCAGGTTTTTTCAACTGCAGAAGATAATCAACCTGCAGTTTCTATTAGAGTTTTACAAGGGGAAAGAGAGATGGCAGCAGATAATAAAATATTAGGTAATTTTGAATTAGTGGGTATACCTCCTGCGCCTAGAGGAACTCCTCAGATTGAGGTGACATTTGATATCGATGCTAATGGAATTGTAAGTGTTTCGGCTAAAGACAAAGGTACAGGCAAAGAACAAAAAATTCAAATTCAAGCCTCTGGTGGTTTGTCTGATGAAGAAATTCAAAAAATGGTAAAAGACGCTGAAGCTAATAAAGAGGCAGATAAAAAGAAAAGAGAATCGGTTGATATAAGAAATCAAGCTGACAGCTTAATATTCTCTACTGAAAAAAGTTTAAAGGAACATGGAGATAAAGTATCTGCAGAAGAAAAAAAATCTATCGAAAATGGTATAACAGATCTTAAAAAATCTTTAGAAGGTACAGACTCCGAAGAAATAAAGAAAAAAACACAAAGTTTAATTCAAGTTTCTATGAAATTAGGCGAAGCGGTTTACAAAAGTCAGCAAAAACCAAAAGATGATGACAAAGGTCCAGATGGTGGACAAAAAAATAATAAGCCTAGTGAAAAAGATAACGTAGTTGATGCAGATTTCGAAGACGTAAAAGAAGATAAAGAAAAAAGCGCCTAAGATAGAAAATAAGGAGACGTCCTGTGGCTAAAAGAGATTGTTATG
>MDSZ01194757.1_pt1 | contig 10154 bp, 13 predicted proteins | sample 811201 | NCBI WGS metagenome assembly MDSZ01 (sample SAMN05326647, study PRJNA326480) | marine metagenome | isolation source: seawater | place: Indian Ocean: North | collected 2010 | reverse complement strand
TATCAAAATCATCTTTATCTCCCATTACATATTTGTGGTGAGGTAAAAATGCTGAACCATATAAATGAGCCCAGAAGTTAGACTTATAATGATAAAAATCAAAACCTACAACTGGACTAACTAATCCAAACGTACCAGTTTCTCCTAATACTTCTTGATTATATAATGAAATTAATCTTTTGTAAGGACCATCCCTAAATTGAGGGTCTGAAGAAGCTACAACTAATCCTTGTGGGTTATACCAAAAATAACCTGCAACATCTTGTTCTTGACCAGTTACTGGATTTTGGATAGTTGTTTGATAAAAAGCATCTGTGAATCCATATTCATAAGCTAATTCGTACCAATAGTTTTGTTGTGAACCATCTGGGTTTAAAGCACTAACCCAAATTTCATATGGATTAACACCGTAAACTCTTTCATGTGTTCTAAAAGCGGCTCCTGCTGATAAAGAGAATTTTTTACCGATAGGTAATCTAGCTCTAACATCAGCTGCATTATAATTAAAATCAAATGCTCCTTGGAATCTAGATTCTAATTTTACTATATGATACTTTCCAGTATGTCTAAGAAAATATCTTTGATTTTCCCATTCTTCACCTCTACGTCTTTCTTTTTCAAAGTGGAATAAATATTCCCATCCTTGAACAGCAGAAGTAGGAGCTATAAGTGCATTTTGTCTTTCTACGTTTTGATCACCAGTCCAAAAGTTACCTGGTTTTCTTTCATATTGAAATCTACCTAGTTTACGAATACCAAATCCGATTCTATAATCTGATGGAAAATATTCTGTAACATCTTCAACAATAGGAACATCATATAATCCTGCTCCTTCAGGTTGTCTAATTAGATATTTTTTATCTGATGATTCATAAGGTGCTCTATAATCACCTGCTCCATATACTGTAGCGTATTTTAGGAAATTATCGTAAAATTGGGTTAATAGAGGTTTTTTGTCTTTTTTCTCTTTTACTTCTTGACCTAAAGCAGGTAAAGAAATCAATACTATAAGAATAGTAAGTAGTGTTCTCATGTTATAAGGGTTCAATGTATTCGTTTACATATAAATAGACAAAAAAAAAGGAGAACAATAAAGTTCTCCCTTAAAAACCATCCATTAATTTACTCTCCTATTCTACTCCATAAATCATGCCCTGTATACCGCTATACCAACCTCTAATCTTTCTCTCCCAATTCTCTGGGTTGGAACTCTGAATTGACGTGTCCACATGATTTACATGCGAAAACGGGTATTGGGACATACGATGGTTTTGCTTGTCCTGTGAGGAGCCCTGAGGCTCTTCTGATATGTAAAACTTGTTCGAAATAAATTCCTCCACATTCATCACATTTAACTGGAACCGTTTGACTAATGTCTAGATTTAGTTGCTGATTCATTCATTCTTATTTCTTAGCCTTAGGTTTTCTACCTCTACGAGGCTTACCTTTTACAGCTGCTCCAACATCGCCGAGTTGATTTCCGACGTCTTTTAATTCATCAACTACATCTTGTAGTTCTTCTTTTACTCTTTTTGCTCTTCTTTTAACTTCATTAACAGTTTCTTTTACATCCTCCGCGGCATCTTCGATTTCATCAGGAATAAAATCCTTATCTCTATCATTGATCTTACCTTTTTTCCAGATAATATAATACGCAACTGCTAAGATTGCTAAAACTCCGATTATTACTAAAATTGTGTTTAACATAATAAATAAAATTAAGGTTTATATTTGATATATATAAATATATCGATTATTCTTTTTCTTCAAATTTTCTTGTATAAATTGCTTTTAATTTTTGCTTCCTCTTTTTAGCTGAGGGTTTCTCATAGAATTTATTTTCTCTAAGTTGTTTTATAAGTTTAGTTTTTGAAACTTTACGTTTAAACCTTTTTAAGGCTTGATTAATATTTTCTTTTTTACCAAGTTTTACAATTAACATAGAATAGGGGTTTTATATTTTTCTTCCATTTTATAATAGAAGTTTATTAAATCACAAGCAGAAGTATTAACTACTTCATCATCGTAAGTCTCCCTATCCATTCTAAAAAGCTTCATCATCTCTTTTTTCAGAGTTTCAAGCTTATTAGTTTCATCTTTTTCAAAATCTTCTCTTAACCTTTTTATTCTAGCTCTATCAATAGAAGTTTCTCCATGAAATAAACCATGATCAGGTTCACCGTTAGTAGTCATACAAGCAAGCCATTTATCATTAATAGTATGCTTTGCTAATTCTATTTCTAGTAAAAAAGGTCCTTGATCAAAGTCTCCATTAAGTATTTTATCTCTTAAAGAAGCTTTCTTATCTAAAGGTTTATTTTTTAAAGTATAACTTCTCCACCACATAAACCTATCATAAGGTTTTTTAAAGTAGCGATCACTTAACATCTTTTCTAACTTACGTCTAGAGAAGCGAGGAGTTTCTGGGAGATTTACCGACATATAATATAATATAAGAAATAAAATGCAGATTCACAACTTTTTATTAGTATTTCCAGAAATAAAAATATAAGTAAAAATGATAACATAATTAAATATTATAGCTTGGACTTGCAAAATTAAACGCCCATCCTAATTTAGTATACTTTTCCATTAATTTATTCCTAACAGGTCTATGAGTAGGGTATCTCCATTGAGCTGAGTTATCCATGCCTCTTGATCCTAAGGTTAGATCCTGCCAAGTACTTGTATCGTTTTCATCACTATCTAAGACGTACGTCCTAATTCCATTTTCCCAACATACATAACCTAAATGAATATCCTCACCCCACATACTATCATAAGTTTCATATTCACAGAAAGATCTAAGTAAATTAGTTTTAAAAAAGTAACCTTGACCTCCCATATGAACTAATTTAGGTTTATTTAAAAACATATTATGATGTATCCTTTTAGCAACATCGTATTGATTAGTTTCTTCTGTAAATATCATACCATAATTAACTATACAAACATCAGAAGGTTGCTTTTCAGAAAATTCAATACATCTTTCTAAATACCTTTTACCGGGTAGAATATCATCATCACAAATAAAAATATAAGGAGTAGTAATATTAACGGAAGAGAAAAACCTATTATATAATGGTGCACTCTTATGCTGGTTTCGATAAATTATAGCAGGATAATTAAGAGTATATTCTTCATCAGTATTCCAATGTATAATAATATCAGAATCGATAGTTTGATTTTCTATAGCTTTTATTTGAGTTTTCAAATACTCGATTCTATCAGTAACCGTTAAGACTGTAGTAACTTTATTCATTAACCTTTATTAGATAGACTTTCATCGTATATCCTTACTGCTTCTTTAATATCTTTAATATCGTATTCAACTAATATTCTATATGCTTTATTAGGAGGTGAAACTTTCTTATTAGGATCGATAGCACCTTCATCAACTAATTCAAAATACTTTTTTACTGAATCACTCATTATTTTTATTTTTATGTTTAATTTTACGTCTATACTTTTTTTTGTTCCTTACAGGAGTAGGTACTCGAAGAGCATTCAACCATTCTTGATAGGTCAACTTTATCTTTTCAAGCTTTTTCATCATAACCTAGTTTATACTATAATATACGAAAAATAACTCGGGTAGGCAACTAAATTATAGATTTTTTTATAGTCTTGCTTAAGAATTCAGGCTTATAATTAGGATCACTTTCATTAGGTTTTTTACCAGATAAAAGTTTTTTAAAATCTTCGAATATATTATTATGACTTGAAACATTAGGATGCATAAAATCTCTAGCAAACTTTAAATTAGCTTTCGTTTTATTAATAGTTTTAGCTTGAGAATGATGATTTTTAAATAATTCAGTAATACTTTGATTAGTAAAATTTAAATTTATATCTAATTTAGTAGAGTAAATATTATCTGTGTATCTAGCATTTTCTCCAGTTAAATGATAAAGGGGAAGATTATTTTTATGACAATACCATTTTATAGCATCAAAATTACTGTGCCAGTATTGAAGCATATTTTTCTCATGTATCAATGCTCTTTTAAACCAGTTACTAGATAAAGATTCATTAGGATTTCCTTCTACTGTAGGTGACCAAGTTTGCCAAGCATTATCATCAGGAAAGTACATTTCATATCGATAAGGAAAAGCCATATATAAAAATACATTTTCTACTTTAACTACTTTTTCAATATCATTTAATAATCTACGAGCAGTTCCTATACCTGTACCTCCTACTCCTAAGTTCCAAAACTTACCTCCAATTTCCTTGCTAAGCTTGTAGCCCCAAGTATCTTCTATATGCACTCCTATACCGTAAGTAATACTGCATCCTAAAAATACATTACCTTTTTCAAATTTAAAATCATCAGGAGTTCTGAAACCATAATTATTATGAGAATAATCTATAGGATTATCTTTATAAAACTTTACTGACGGATTATCCGGGATTTTTTTGCTAACCTTTTGAAAACGAGATTCTATATCAGTTCCTGTCCATTTTCGAGTCTTACCAGCATACTTGGTATTAAAGTTCTCTAACATAAACTATTTCCTTTTATATAAATATTTATAATTATGGAAGATATAAAAATAATATCGTACAGATTACCTAATAATACCCCAGATCCTTCAAGACACGCTACTTGTGGTTGGATAGCTTTGATCGATAATGAGGAGGTAGGCTGGTGTAATATGACTTTCTTAGTAGATAAAACTATTAAGTTTGAAGATGCTTTCATTAAACCCGATCAAAGAGGAAAAGGTATTTATAAAAAATTATGGGAGACGCGATGGAATTACGTTAATGAACATTTTAAAGGATTTAGAATTATAGCTTATTGCAAACCTATAACAGTTAATTTTTATAAAAGAAAAGGCTTTATAGAAAAGGAAATCGTAACCTTAGTCCAAAACTACTTATGAAAAAACTTTTATTCTTTTTCTTACTCGCCCCCTCTTTAGTTTTCAGCCAACTTCTACAAGAAAAAGATAAACAACTTCATTTCGCCGCAGGCGCTTTATCAGGAGCAGTCGGCCACTTATACTTTTTTAATAAAACGCAAGATAAGAAAACCGCTATTATAGCAGGTATTTCAACTTCATTACTAGCAGGCTTAGCCAAAGAAACTTATGATACTTCACAAGGAGGTAAATTTGACGGAAGAGATATACTTGCAACTACTTTAGGAGGTATAACCGTTAATATAACCATACCATTATTCACTAAAAAACCCCTCCGGTTAAGGAAGGGTTCATAGAATTCGCGCGTGGTAAGGAGAAAAACGCCCCCACCTCTCAACTCACCTGCTTGAATTACATAAACATGGACGGATCGATTTGACCCGGTTCTCCTTTTTTCTCTTCCTTAATATTAGAAACTACAGCTTCAGTAGTAAGCATAGTTCCAGCAATAGATGAAGCATTTTCTAAAGCTAATCTAGTTACTTTAGTAGGGTCTATAATACCAGCAGAAAACATATTAACTATTTCTTCTGTTCTTGGATTATAACCAGCCCATCCTTCGTCACCTGCTGTTTTAACATCATTCTCTATACCTCCGATAACTTCTTTAGTATACCCAGCATTAGTTAATATTTTATAAAAAGGTTGTTCACAAGCATTAACTATGATATCATAACCTATTTTTTCATCTTCAGATAATTCATCGTCAGAATTAAACATAGTATCAGTCAACCACATAGCTGAGTTTAATAAGGCTACTCCTCCTCCGGGTAAGAAACCTTCTTCTAAAGCTGCTTTGGTAGCATGTAGAGCATCTTCAACTCTATCTTTCTTCTCTTTCATCTCTATTTCAGTACTACCTCCTACATAAACTATAGCTACTCCTCCTATAAACTTAGCTAATCTATTTTGTAAAGTTTCCTTCTCGTAAGGAGATTTAGCTTCATCTATTTGTTGCTGTATTTCGTCTACTCTTATATTTATTTTTTCTTCGTCTCCATTAGCATCTATAATAGTAGTTAGGTCTTTACCTACAGTAACTTTTTTAGCGCTACCTAACCATTCAGATTGAAATTTATCTAATCTCATACCTTTTTCAGAAGAAATAACTTGACCTCCAGTTAAAGTAGCAATATCTTCTAATATAGCTTTTTTTCTATCTCCAAAGTCAGGAGCTTTAACTGCTACACATCCTAATATACCTCTCATCTTATTAACTACTAAAGTAGATAAAGCCTCTCCGTCTATATCATCAGCTATAATTAATAAAGGTTTATTCTGATTAGATACTCCTTCTAAGATAGGAAGTAACTCTTTAACTTGAACTAATTTTTTATCAGTTATTAAAACAAACGGATTTTGAAGAACAGCTTGCATAGAGTTATTATCAGTGACAAAATATGGAGACTTATAACCTCTATCGAATTGCATTCCTTCGACTGTTTCTAAATATGTATCTCCCGTCTTAGATTCTTCTATAGTAACAACTCCATCTCGACCTACTTTATCCATAGCAGTGGAAATTAACTCACCGATCTCTTGATCGTTGTTGGCTGATATAGTAGCGATTTGCTTGAGCTGTTCTTCATCCGTTATCTCTTTTGAATAATCTTGAAGCAACTTTCCTACTATATCTTTAGTTGCTTTATCGATTCCTCTTTTTACATCTACAGAGTTACAACCATTACTAATTCTCTCTAATCCTTCTTCATATATAGATTGAGCTAATAAAGTAGAAGTTGTAGTTCCATCACCTGCTTGTTCAGCAGTTTTAATAGAAGCTTGTTTTACTATTTGTGCTCCTATATTCTCTATAGTATCTTTTAGTTCTATTGATTTAGCTACTGTTACTCCATCTTTAGTAGAAGTAGGGTTCCCCATTTTTTGTTCTACTATAACATTTCTACCTGAAGGTCCTAACGTAGCGGTTACTGCATCTGAAAGTTTTTTAACTCCTGCAGCTAAGCTTTTTCTAGCTTTTTCTGAAAATGTAATTTTTTTACTCATCTTTTGATTCGTTTACTATTGCTAAAATTTCTCTATCTTGAGCTATAAAATATTCTTCACCATCGAAATCTACTCTCATAGTTCCAATTTTAGGTAATAATACTATATCATCTACTTTACAAGATCTAACGGGGATTAATTTACCGTACTCAGATAACCTACCAGGTCCTACTGCAACTACAGTACCCATTTCAGGTTTTTCTTTACCCATATCGGGTATTACTATCGAACCGTACATAGTTTCTCCTTCATCAATAGGTTTAACTATAATTCGGTCATTACAAGGATTTAAAACTTTAGCCATATATACTTTATTCTTTTATATAATATAAGGAAAAAAATGATAAGATCAAACTCGAGAGCAGAAAAATTTAGCTAATTTTCAAAGTTTTTGGCTCTGATCCTTTAGCAAAAGGTATAATAATTTGAAGAAGTCCATTTTTAAATTCAGCTTTAGCTTTACTTAAATCGAACTTATTATCAATCTTCCAACCTAAATTAAAAGATCTTTTAGCTATACCTCTATGGATAAATTCGCCAAGATCTTCCTCTTTTGGTTTATCGTAATTTACTCTGATTATATTCCCCTCAATAAGAATTTCGATATCTTCTTTTGAGATTCCAGTACAAGCTATGTCTAGTCCTAGACCGTTGTCTCTTTCGTAAATATCTACTGGGTGTGGGAGTTTGGATTCTGCTAGAGGCCTAAATGCTCCAGCGTCTTGAAAAAAATTTCTAACTAAAATGTCGAACGGGTTACGTTCATAAATAAATGTATTCATATCATTATAATTTGTGAGTGCCTAAGCTACTCGGTTAATAAAAAAAATTAAAAATCGCTCTCGAGTCGATCTTTTCATTTATTATAAATATAGTCAAAATTCAGTTTCTAACCAACTTTTTAACTATTTTTCTTTCCGGAAACCACTTACCTGTAAAGTAAATTTATCTTTCATACCTGCATTAGCAGATAAGTGCAGAGGTTTAGAATCCCATATAAATCCATCACCTGCTTTCCAGTTATCAGAAGTTTTCCAACAATTATCTTCTTCTGATTTATATTGTAAAAAGTGACCTACTTTCCAATCTTCTAAGTAAATATTTGCTCTCACTTTTGTTCTCTTATCATCAGGAAATCTTTTATTAATTTGATAAAAAGTATCTCTATGTAGAGCTATAATATTTCCAGGAGGCTGTAAAATAGAAGAGATTGTAATAACATCTATTCCTAATAAGTCGCCTATTTCTTTGAAATCAACTTGATCCTCAGTATACCAAAGCTGTCTAATAGTAGTATTATTTTCATCATAAGTTTCTCCTAAACCGTATTCTTGATGAATATCAGTTAACTCTTTTACTTGATGAGTCAAACAGCTTCCTTTATGTACTGAGTAATCAGCTTTTGGCGGTAAAAATACTGAAAAATTGTAATCAAATTTTATCTTTCTAATCATACTAATAAAAAGTTTCTAATGACCGTCTTTCCAGTTATTAGCTATTTCAGGAGGAGCTTTTAAAGTAACACCAGGTAGTACAGTAGTAGTTTCCATTAACTCTTGTACATAAGGAGCAAACATTTCTGCATCTTTTTCATCTACGTTAATTATTAACTGGTCATGAACTTGAGCTTGTACGAATGCATCTATTCCTAATTCTTTAGCTTTTCTATTAATTTGTACTGCAGCTCTATTAACTACCGCTGCTGCTAATGACTGAAGTTGAAAGTTAAGGCAGAAGTTTAAACCATTACGATAATCCCTATATACTTTTAGTACTTGATCTCTACCATATTTAGGTTCTAATTCTTTTCTAAATCTCCAATCCATCATTCTCTCACCAAATTTTTCATAAATCTTTTTAACTTTAGGTACATGCCTTATTCTACCAACATAGTTTTTAATAAATCCATGCTCTTTAACTTGCTTACGAGAATTTTCTCTCCATTTAGCTAGTTCAGGAAACCCATCTAAGTAACCAGCAATTAAACCTTCAGCAGTTTTTTGATCTACTCCTAAAGTCATTTTAAGAGCATAAGCTTCCATACCGTATGCAACTCCTAACGAATAAGCTTTAGCTTTATTTCTTTTTACTGGATCTAATTTTTTTAGGTAATTATCAGCTTTTTTATCAGCAGATACTCCTTTAAGATTCTCAGTTTGAATAGCAACATAAGAATAAAAGTCCCAGTTATTAGCAAATATCTCTTGTAATTTTTTATCTCCTGATACTGAAGCAAAACAATGAGGTTCCAAAGATTCATAGTCACAGTCAATAACTTTTCTACCTTTACCTGCAGTTAAAAACGCTCTTACTATATTAACGTACTTCATAATAATAGGAGCATCTTCTCCTTCTTCTAATGGCTTAGGTAGTTGCTGAGCATCAGAACCATAACGACCACTAACAGTACCATTTTGCTTAAAGTAGAAATAATATCTACCATCTTCGTTTCTATCTAAAAATCTATCAACATAAGTAGATTTAATTTTTAATAATTTATTATATACTCTAAGATTTTCAGCCCAAGGATAGTCTTTCGCTAATTCTTCTAGCATATCCATATCGAATTGAGCAGTACCTTTACGAGTCATTGACTTAGGTTTTACACCCATATACTTAAAACATATCTCTCCTAAGTGTCTCTTTGACTGGATGTTGATATAATCACCATCATTCGCTTCCTTCCACATGGACATAGAGATTCGAGCTACTTCAAGTTCATCTAATAAATCAACGTTTCCAGTCAATAGAAACTCTTTTTGAGGGCTATCATCTAATGCTTCAATATTTTTAGCAGTTAGAGAAAACTTACCAGTTTTTTCACTTTTAGGTATATTCAATGAATATCTCATACAAAGGTTTTGAGCCCAGTTACCTTTATGAGAAGGAGGATAATTATCAAAAGCAGTATTCATTACCCATTTTTTAGCTTCAGAAGTACCTAAAAGACTCTTAAGTACTATTTTTTTATTCTTAGCTAAATCTTCAACTATACTTTTATGAGTTTTTTTTAATAAATCCATATCTAAATCTACACCTGCTGATTCCATAGGTATAGTTACCTCACGGTAGATAGGCATTACTTCTTTTTCGAAGAAGAACTCTTCCATCCCCTCGTCTCGTAACTTACTAAGATAAAGATTACAAATTCGAAGGGTAAGGTCAGTATCCGCAGAAGCATATTTAGAAAGAATATCCATATCTGCTTTATATATTTCG
>MDSZ01081629.1_pt1 | contig 10154 bp, 8 predicted proteins | sample 811201 | NCBI WGS metagenome assembly MDSZ01 (sample SAMN05326647, study PRJNA326480) | marine metagenome | isolation source: seawater | place: Indian Ocean: North | collected 2010 | reverse complement strand
TCGATCTTGTTGGAAACAGAAGCAAAAATAGATAATAATTTTCAACAATTATATTCTGTTATAATTTCTAATAATAATGAATTAGAAAATATTGATATTAAATTTTCTGACCCAATTAATAAAGATTTAATTTTTTTGTACAGTTCAATGCTAAGAATTGCTGAACTGCCTTTAAATCCAGATTTTTTGAAAGTAGACTCAAAAAATTTAGCTATTCCAATTATCCTAAATCAATCATCACCAATTGATTTAAGAATTAAAGCTGCAAATGATAGTTTTCTTGGTAATAATATTTCTATTGAAAGCCTAGCTGCATTATACCAATCAGTTGATTTTAACTCATCACAGCTTAATAATCCTACAGAAACAATTGAAAAATTCTCTAATAATATTGAAATGTTAATGGCATTTCATTTCCAGTTAATTAACATCCAAATTTTTCCATCAGAAAGAATTGAAGCTTTAATGAATTTTTGGGATTTTTCAAAATTAAATAATCTTGAAGAAATTTCATATTCTTTATCTTATAAAATTGTTCAATCAATTGAACTTTCAGCAGAAAATTTAGAGTTTAGTCCTCAAATTGCTAGTTCATATATTTATAATAAAAATTATGAAATGGCTTTAGAATGGATCAACTTTTATGAGGGTATAAAAGGTATAGATGAAAAAATTGCTTATGTTAAAATTTTATACAACTTATATTCAGCAGCTGAAACACAAAAAATAATAGAAACCATTACTTCGAATTTGGAAGTATTTTCTAAAAGTAAAGATACAAAAGTTGAAGAATTAATGTTTGTACTTTTTAGTACTCTTCAAAATAATTTAAATCAAAGTTTAAGTGAAAATTTTATCACTATTTATGATGACAGATTAATGCCATCAACTTTTATTATTGAAAATCTCAACGATTCAATTCAAAATAACAATAATGATATATTTCTTATGTATTCAATTGTTTCATTAAATAATAAAAATTGGAACGAAATACATCCTCAACATTTAAAAATTCTCTTATCAGGGTTTATAAGCTATAAGGATGGAGAACTAATAAGAGAAATAATTATAGAAATATTAAAACATTATAAAATTTTGTAATGATTAAATATTTTGATTTTGAAACTGAAATTGAAAAAATAGACCAGACCATTAGTAAACTCAATGATTCTCCTAATACCAATTCTCACAAAATTGAAAAATTAAAAAATGAAAAAAAACAATTATTTGTAAAAATTTATTCTAAATTAAATCCTTGGCAAAAAGTACAAGTTTCAAGACATAGTGAAAGACCACATACATTAGATTATGTTAATTCTATTTTTAAAGATATAATTTATTTGCACGGTGATAAAAAATATTCAGATGATAGTGCAATAATTGGTGGTCTAGCAAAAATTGAAAATGAGTCTGTTATTTTTCTAGGAACTGAAAAAGGAAACTCTATGGAATCTAGGATGAAGCACAATTTTGGAATGGCTAAACCTGAAGGATACCGAAAAGCTCAAAGATTATTGTTATTAGCCGAAAAATTTAACATACCAGTAATAACTTTTGTAGATACCGCAGGAGCTTTCCCTGGTAAAGATGCTGAGGAAAGAGGTCAATCAGAATCTATAGCTTCTTCAATAATGGTTTTTTTAAAAGTTAAGACCCCAACAATTTCTATTATAATAGGTGAGGGCGGATCTGGAGGGGCCATAGGTATTGCAACATCAGATAAAGTATTAATGTTGGAGCATTCTACATATTCAGTAATATCACCAGAAGGTTGTGCTTCAATTTTATGGAGAAGTACAAATTTTTCTCAAGAAGCAGCAAATACATTAAAGTTAACTTCTGATGATTGTAAAAAATTTAATATTGTAGATGAAATTATTCCTGAGATTCCTGGTGGTGCACATAGATATCCTGAAGATCAAGCAAATAAATTAAAAATTATTGTTATGAGATATTTAAAAGAACTTAAAAATATTTCCACTGAGAGTTTAGTTCAAAATAGAAAACTTAAATATATAAATATTACTTCAAATATTTAATTACCGTGACATTGCTTGTATTTTTTACCTGAACCACAAGGACAAGGCTCATTCCTGCCTACTTTTTTTGTAATTATTCTTCTAGTTTTTTGATTATCTTTATTTGAATTACTATTTTCATTTGAAAGCAATTGAATATTGAATAAAGTTTTTAATACCTTTTCATTTTGATTTGAAAGCATTTCATCAAAATAATCAAATGATTCTCTTTTGTATTCATAAAAAGGATCTTTCCCCCCCATTGCTCTTAAGTTTACACTACTCCTTAAAGCATCCATTGCTGCTAAATGATCTCTCCAATCTTTATCAAGTTGAAATAACATGACTCTTTTTTCTGCAAATCTTAATAGTTCTGATGAATAGTTATGTTTTTTTTCATCATACTTTTGCCTTATTGCATCATGTAACCTTTTTTTAATTTCTATTTCATCGACACCTTCTTCTTCAAACCAATTTTGAATCGGAAGATCTAAATCAAATATCTCTTTAGACTTTTCTTTTAATAGTTTTGGGTTCCATTCATTGTTATATTTTTTAGCTGGAATAGTTTCAGTTATTATATTTTCTACGTACTCTTCAATCATTTCTTCTATTATTTTTGATTGATCGTTTGTAATTAAAACATCTTTTCTATTATTATAAATAATTTTACGCTGGTCATTTAAAATATCATCAAATTTTAAAATTTGTTTTCTTAAATCATAGTTATGTGCTTCAACTTTTTGTTGAGCTCTTTCTAATGATTTAGTAATCATTGAATGTGTAATAACTTCACCATCTTTCAAGCCTAATTTTGATAAAACACTCTCTAGGGTTTTAGAACCAAATATTCTCATTAAGTCATCCTCTAGTGATAGGAAGAATATACTTTCTCCAATATCACCTTGTCTTCCCGACCTTCCTCTTAATTGATTATCTATCCTTCTACTTTCATGTCGTTCTGTTCCAATAACCAATAAACCTCCAGATTTAATTACTTTGTCTTTTTCTAAATCATTATTATTTCCTAATTTTATATCTGTTCCCCTACCTGCCATATTTGTAGATATCGTTACATTCCCAAAAATTCCAGATTGAAGAATAATTTCTGCCTCTCTTTCATGATTTTTGGCATTTAATACGTTATGCTTGATATTTTCTTTACTTAACATCCTGGAAATTAACTCAGAATTTTCTACGGATGTAGTGCCAATCAAAATAGGCTGTCCTTTGGAATTCCTTGATTTTACTAAATCTATAACAGCCTCATACTTTTCCCTTTTAGTCATATAAATTTGATCATTTTTATCAATTCTATTAACTTGAATGTTTGGTGGAATTTCAACCACATGTAAATTGTATATTCCTTCAAATTCTTTTGCTTCTGTTAAAGCAGTACCAGTCATGCCACTTAACTTTTCATAAGTTCTAAAAAAATTTTGATAGGTTATTGACGCAACTGTTTGATTTTCTTTTTGAATAGTTAAACCTTCTTTAGCCTCTATAGCTTGATGTAATCCATCACCATATCTTCTTCCATCCATTGGTCTGCCAGTTAACTCATCAATAATTACTATGCTATTATCATTAATAATATAGTCTTTATCCTTGAGGAAAAGCTTGTTTGCTCTTAACCCTTGAATAATATTATGATTTAATGTTATATTTTCTAAATCTTGAAGAGTTCCTTTTTGAATTAATCCATTCTCAATTAAGAGATTTTCAGTAAATTCCATTCCTTCTGTTGTTAATAAAACATTTTTACTTTCTTCGTTAACTTCATAATGTTTATCATCAAGATATTTTATAATTTTATTTATTTTTGGATATAATTCAGTATTAGTATTAGCTTCTGCAGATATAACTAAAGGCGTTCTTGCTTCGTCAATTAAAATACTATCTACTTCATCAACAATAGCAAATGCATTTTTTTTAAAACAAAGTTTATTAAAATCATTTTTCAAATTATCCCTCAAGTAATCAAACCCAATTTCATTATTTGTTGCATAAACAACATCGCAATCATAAATACTCGGTCTGTTTTCATGTGGTGTATCCGAGGTTATGCAACCAACACTTAATCCAAGAAAATTATAAATATTACCCATCCATTCTGAATCTCTTTTCGCTAAATAATCATTTACTGTAATGATATGAACAGATCTATTATTTATAGCATTTACATAGGCAGCAAGTGTTGCAACTAACGTTTTACCTTCTCCAGTTTTCATTTCTGCAATCTGTCCATCATGTAGAACTTTTCCTCCAATTAATTGCACATCAAAATGTCTCATTTTTAAAGTTCTTTTTGATGCTTCTCTGACAACTGCAAAAGCTTCAGGTAAAATATTTTCTATTAATGTATTCTCATTTATAAGTTTTTTGAAATTGATTGTTTTACTTTTCAAATCATTATCTGAAAGTTTTGATATACTTTCTTCAAACTCATTAACTTCTGATATAAAATGGTTATATCTCCCCAGTGATTTTGATCCTAAGTTTTTAAAAAGTTTATTAACAAAATTAATCATAATATGATAAATGGCTGTTAACATATGAAAAAGAAATCTTCTACAAAGGATTTAGCATTAAGTAGCAATGAAAGATTATTTATAAATAGTAAATCAATTTTTAGACCTAAAAAATATAGCAATTTAAAACCAAAAGGCTTAGATATTTATACATTTCACGCTGGTTTTAAAAAAAAACTCAATGATCTTTTAATAATAATTTTTGATAAACCAGCAAAATCAATTAATGCTTATTCTAAAACCAGTATGCCTTCAGCTCCTATAATTTGGGATAAGGCAAATTATAGAGGAACTGCTAAAGTATTAGTTGTTAATTCGGGTAATGCAAATGCTCATACTGGAAGAAAAGGTATAGAAATTATCGACAAATATACATCTTTCATATCTAAATTCATTGGATGTAAAAAAAATCAAATAATTGTTTCATCTACAGGTGTAATTGGTGAGATCTTTGATCCAGATTTAATTATTAAAAAATTCTCAAATATTAATAAAATACAAAATAAAAATATTTTAGAAGCTGCAAAAGCAATAATGACTACAGATACATATGCAAAAGTATCTGTTAAAAATGTTAAAATTAATAATTATAAATTTAAAATTTATGGAATAGCTAAGGGATCTGGAATGATTTTTCCAAATATGGGAACCATGTTAGCCTATGTTTTTATTGAAGTAGATTTACCAAAAAAAATTTTACAAAAATTAATGAAAGATAATCTTGATAAGACTTTTAATTCTATTTCAACAGATGGTGATACTTCAACAAGTGATACTCTGGTATTATTTTCGTTAAATAGAAAGAAAATATTAATTAATAAAAAAACCTATGAAGTTTTAAGTAAGTCTTTATTAAAAATAATGGAAGATCTTTCTTTAAAAATAGTTCAGGATGGTGAGGGATTAACAAAATTAATAAAAATTAATGTATTTAAAAGTAGAACAAAAAATCAGGCAAAAAATATTGCCTTTGCAGTTGTTAATTCTCCATTAGTAAAAACAGCAATCTCAGGTGAAGACGCAAATTGGGGCAGGATAATTGCTGCAATTGGCAAAACAAATGAAAAAATTAATCAAAATAAAATTAAGATTTTATTTGGTAAAAATTTAGTATGTCAAAATGGAGCAGTTTATAGCAAAATTAATCTCAATAATTTAGACCAATATATGAAATCAAAAAAAATAGAAATTTCAATTTATTTGAATAATGGTAATGTTAATCATACTGTCTATGGAAATGATTTAACAAATGAGTATATAAGAATTAACTCAGACTATAGATCTTAATTTGATGATTTTTTCCATGCAGATATTAAATTTAATTTAATATCTAAATTATAATTTCCGTTAAAATACTTTTCTTTATAAATTTTATTTAAGTTTATAATATAATTTTTATTTTCGAATGTTTGTTTTTTATCGTATAGACAATATGAGAGATTCATTTTTTTTATATCATTAATAAGGTTATTAAATTTTAAATATTCTATTGAAATTTTATCAGAGTATATAGTAGGTGTATCAAAATTAAGTTTTTTTAGTATTGGAAAAATATTATCTATTAATATAGTAGGGTTTGTTCTCTGGTAGGCTCCATTGTAAAATTTACAATCATTTTCATAGATTGAGTTTAAAAGCTGAAAACTGCAATTTTTATCTGGAATAGTCGCTATAAAAAAACCTTTTGGTTTAAGACTATTTAAAATAACTTTAAGGACTTCTTCAAAATTAGGGGCAAGATGTATAAAAAAATTGCTATATATAATATCGTAAAAGTCGTTCTTGAGTTCTAAATCATTCAAATCTATATTCAAAAAATTAAAATCTGAAATAACACTTTTTTTTGAGCTACACAGATCTGCTTTATCTATATTAACTTTTGTATATTTTTTTTGTAAATATTTTGAAACAATAATGTCATTTATCCCAAACTCAAGAATTTGATTAACATCAATTTTCAATAAATCTAAAGAATCAACAATTCTTTCAGCAATTGTTTTATAAATAAAGTTATTTTTATCAAATCGATGTTTAGATCGTAATAATTTTAAATATTTTGTATTTATCATTCTTTTTTATAAGTATAATATAATATAATGAAAAATTTATTAAAACAGATTCATAGTTTTTTAAATGAAGAATTATCATTAATAAATAAAAAGATAAATGGCTCAGCTTTACTAGAAATACTAAAATATAAAATTATAGAAAAATTAAAGACAATTGATCTTAATATCGATATATCAAACAATGAAGAAAGTGCTATTGATTTAAAATATGTGGATGATTTCCGTGTTTTAGGAATTAAATTGTTGTACTGCAAATCTCCAATTACAAATTTAAATTCTGAACATGATAACAATTTATTATTAATTTGCCTCAAAGAAAAAATATATGTAAATATAAAAGACACTGATACAAAAAAAAAATTTAATTTAATTTGTATACCCTTGACTGGAATTGTTATTCCAAAAAGTGAAAATTTTTCATTAAGTTACCAAAAAAATTCAATAATATTAGAATTAATATTAGAAGATAAATTAGAAAATATTGAAAAAAACAAAGAAGATACAATATAGTTATAATGATAATTTTTAATTTAAAATGTAAAGATTGTGATTACAATTTTGAAGGGTGGTTTGAAAGCTCAAAAGAATTTTTGAATCAAAATAAAAAAAACTTAGTTAATTGCCCTGTCTGCAATAGTCATAAAATAACTAAAGGCTTAATGGCACCAAATCTTGGTAAAAAAAGTAATTCTAAGAAAAATATAAAAAAATCAGTAGCTTCAAATGTTGCTAAGCTCAAAAAAATTGTAGAAAAAAATTTCGACTATGTTGGAGATAAATTTACAGAAGAAGCAAAAAAAATGAAATATGGAGAAACTAAAGAGAGATCTATTTATGGTGAAGCTACTCTTGAGCAAACAAAAGAATTGATAGATGAGGATATTGAAGTTCTGCCTCTTCCATTTTCATCAAAAAAGAATAATTAATTTTTTTTAAATGTACAGAAATAGTTTATTTTTGTATTTTCTGACAACATCCAGCTATAATTTAAAGGATTAAATTCTAACCCTTTTATATTTTCAAGAGCATAGTGATTCTTTTTTAAACATACTTCAATTTCTTCGGGTTTAATAAATTTTTCAAATCTATGAGTACCTTTAGGTATCCATTTCAAAATACTTTCTGCTAAATAAATAGCAGTAAATTTTGAAATTAAATTTCTATTAATTGTAGAAATAATAATTTTACCATCTTTTTTCAAATTTTTGTCTATTTTTAATAAAAGTTTTTTCCAGTTATTTACATGTTCTAGAATTTCAAACATTATAATAAGATCAAATTTTTTATTCATTTTTATTTTTTCTATATCTCCATGAATGTAGTCAATTTTTAATTTTGATTTTATTGAGTGATGCCTAGCAATATTAATATTATTTGCTACAAAATCTATACCCGTAACTTTTGCTCCTAATCTTGAAAGTGACTCACTAACTAATCCACCTCCACAACCAAGATCTAATATTTTAATATTTTTTAAATCTAAATCCTTCAATTGGTTTAAAATATATTGAATTCTTATGGGTCTTATTTGATGTAGAACTTTAAACTTACCATTTTCATCCCACCATTCCGCTGACAAACTATCAAATAATTCATATTCTGCTTTATTTATTTTTGATTTATCAAATTTCTTGTTTTTTAACATAATAATTATAATAGCTGAGTTAAATAAATATTTTGTTAAGTCAATGAATGTTATCGTATTAAAATTTGGTGGAACGTCTGTAGCTGATATAAATAAAATTAATAATGTAGCTAATATTGTAGAAAAACAATTAAATAATAATAAATTGATAGTTGTCTTATCGGCAATGGCAGGTGTTACAAATCAATTACAGAAGTATATTGATGAAATTAAATCAGAAGAAAACTTGGAAAATGATTTAATTCTGACATCAGGAGAAAATGTAACTATTGGACTATTGTCATCAATACTTAAACAAAGAAATATTAAGTCTATCCCTTTACTTGGTTGGCAGTTGCCAATAATTACAGATGAAAACCATATAAAAGCAAAGATATTAAATATTGATAAAAAAAGAATATATAAGTTTTTTGAAAAATTTGATGTTTTAGTTCTTGCAGGATTTCAAGGTATAAATTTGAATGGTAATATTACATCCCTAGGAAGAGGCGGTTCCGATACCACTGCTGTTGCCCTAGCTGCAGCTGTAGATGCTGAAAGATGTGATATTTATACAGATGTTGAAGGGGTATTTAGTAGCGATCCAAATATAGTTTCTAAAGCAAAAAAAATAAATAAGCTCGCATTTGAAGAAATGTTAGAAATGTCTTCAACTGGTGCAAAGGTTTTACACACAAGATCGGTTGAATTAGCTATGAAAAATAATTTAGTTTTACAAGTTCTATCTTCAATTACAAAAAAATCTGGCACATTTATACTTGATGAAAAGAAATTAATTGAGAAAGAAATTGTTAGTGGTGTAAGTTATAGTAAAAATGAGTCAAAGATAACTATTTCAGGTATACCGGATAAGCCTGGAATTTCAGCTCAGATTTTTGGGTTACTAGCAGATGGTAATATAAATGTTGATATGATAGTTCAAAATATTTCTCAGGATGGAGTAAGTGCAAACATAACATTTACTGTTCCTAATAGTGAAATTAATATTGCTACTAAAATTTTGGAAGAAAACTTAAAAAATATAAAATATGATTCTTTAAAAACAGATAAAAATGTCTCAAAAATTTCTGTAGTTGGCATGGGTATGATGTCACAATCTGGTGTTGCTAAAAAAATGTTTAAAACTCTTGCAAATAAATCAATAAATATACTTGCAATCTCAACATCAGAAATTAAAATAAGTGTATTAATTGATGAGAAATTTACTAAAACTGCAGTTCAATCTTTACACGATGCTTATAATTTAGAAAAATAATATGAGTACAGTAGGTAGCATTTTAAAATCAGAAAGAGAGAAAAAGTTATTATCTATTGAAAATATTTCAGAAGAATTAAAAGTTTCAAAATCAATTATTTTAGAACTTGAAGATGATAATATTTCTAAAGATTATAATTTAGTCTACTATATTGGACACCTCAGATCATATTGTAATTATTTGAACTTAGATCCAAAAATTATTATTGATAAATTTAAAATTCAAATCTCTTATACAGTAAATGAAGAGATAAAAGAAATTCCTAAACCTAATTTTCAAAATAACAAATTTAAATATAATAGGTTATTTTCACCAACTTTAATAATAATAATATTTTCCAGTTTTTATTTGCTATTTATAAAGGAAACTAATAATTCTTTAGAGTTTGCTTTAATTCCAGATTTACCTGAAAGTTATATTCCAGTTATTGAAAAAACAAATTTAGTTGATGTTGAGAAAAAATCTGAATTTAGTCCTAATTTATCAAAAAATATAGAAAATTTTAGTTATTCAAGTGCCGTTGCCTCCAATACTCCAAATGAAAGTGATGTCGACAATACAGTTACATTAAAAATATTAAATTCAACTTGGTTGCAATTAAGAGATGAATCGAATAATATTATAATTAGTCAATT
>MDSZ01201285.1_pt1 | contig 10155 bp, 9 predicted proteins | sample 811201 | NCBI WGS metagenome assembly MDSZ01 (sample SAMN05326647, study PRJNA326480) | marine metagenome | isolation source: seawater | place: Indian Ocean: North | collected 2010 | reverse complement strand
GATATAGATATAGCAGGTATTTAGAAAGGAACAGGGTATTGAGTGAAGCATTTAGTGTAAAGTATAAAAAATTAGTGCATAAGTACATACGTAGTAAGTAACTGTCTGCCTTTTCTTTACATTTCTTCCAACAATTGAGGGGAACATACAAATATATACATGACCTTCTCTGCGTCACCACCTCATTTCCAAACCTTCCTCCTCTTCATCACATTCTTCCATCTCTCCGAATTCCTCATCGTGTTCGCGTATAATCGCGACCTTCTCAACCGACACTCCTGGCTCTTCTCCGTCCCGTACTGTTGTGCGATGACTTTTGGATTGTGCGAGTATTATTTCATGGATTACAGCGCGACGATTCCCGTGGGGATGAAACGATACGCGTATGCAATTGGTGTCATTACGTGTCTTATTGGTGAATGCATTCGTAAATGGGCCGAAATATACGCCAAACACAACTTCACGCACGTTATTCAGACCGAGAAAAGAGAGAAGCATCGATTGGTCACGGAAGGTCCGTATAAAATTTTTCGGCATCCAGGATATTTCGGATGGCTTTTGTGGGCACCCGGGACGCAGTTGGTTTTAGGAAACGTGGTGAGTGTTGTGGTGTTTGTGTTTGTCAGTTGGCGGTTTTTTTACAAACGCATACCGGTGGAGGAGTATTTCTTAGAGCGGATGTTTGGCGAGGAAACGTACGGGCGATATCGACAAAAGACTAAAACGTGGATACCCGGGATTCCTTGAGAATGGGTTGGTGCAGTTTAGGGAGTTGTAATAGTTAGTCGTTACTATTATTCTAGATGCTAAGCTAAACTAGTTCAATGCTAACGCCGTTGCCGTCGTAGTTGTCGTTATCGCCGCCAACGTTTCCTTTTTTACACTTCGAGATTTTGCACGCTTTCATCGCGCCTTGCACGTTTTCAAACGCTTCGATACCAAAGCCGGCACAATTATCTATTTTGACATCTCGCGAATCCACTTCGACGCCACCTCGTAATAAGATTCCATCGCCACCGCAATTCGATATCGCTACGTTTTCGAGCGTCACTCGTCCGCTCTTCGGCTCTTCCAGTTGATTCCCAAACGCCGATACGCCGTGGTTTTTGCATTTGTAAATCTTCACATTTTCCGCGTCTATCGAACCGCCTTCGGTGGCTAAGCCGCTCCCAGTTTCCGATGTAATCGATAAATTGTTTAACATTAAACTTCCCCCTTCTTTCACGAAGGCTCCAAAGTTATTTGCTACCGATTTGCTCGCGTGCGTAAACTTCACGTTCTCCACGCTCACATTTTCAGACGTAACCTCCAACACGCTTTCGTACGGCATCGGCGTGCGCCATTCTACGACAACATCCTCGCTCAAGCCAATCAAGCGCACGTTTTTCTTATTTACTATTATCCGTTCCTTATACGTGCCACTTTTAATCTCAATCGTCGCTCCGCCTTCCTCCGCGCTCGCTAAGAGCGCTTTCGACACGGATTCAAACTCTCCAAAGCCCGGTCCAACAATCAGCGATTTCACTCCGCACGACGCTTCGTCTCCGTTTCTTTCCTCGTCGGGGAACTCGTCGAAAATGTTGTTTTCTTTTGCATCCGCCCGCGCCGTTTCGCTCGCGCTCGCGACTGACGCAGACGCCAGAAGCACGAATGTTCGTCTCGTTGTTTGCGTCTCCCCACCACTTGGGTTTTCCTCGGTGTCGTCTGAATCGTCTCGTCGTCTTCCCGTCGTCGTTTTCGGTTTCGAACCGCCCATCCCGATCGACGACGGTGGCGTCGATACACGCGAGCTTTTTCCTCCTCTTTTTCTCCGCGAAAGTGCGCTCGGGGCGCCAGACCTCGTCGTCCTCGCGCGTGCGTTTCGAGACCGCAACATCGCGTCGTGATTTCTAGGCACGCGCATCATCTTCGTTAACATCATCATCATCATCATCATCGGAGAACACCAAAAGACGATCGAAAAGGCATCAAAAAGTAAAAGCGCGCCTAAACCCACGATCGATGTTCGAAAAAAGACGATGGGGGTTTTGCGGAGTTCGACGCGACGCGCGGGACGATGCACCACGCGGGACGTCACGGAGAAGCGAACACTCTCGTACAGGATTTTTTTTGAAGGCAATTGAGAAGAAAGAAAAGTGTTTTGATGAAAGAAAAGTGTTGTACTTCGACGCCGCCTCGTACTGAGAATCCATTGCCACCGTAACGTGATATCTCTAAGGTTTTTGATCGCCACTCGTCCGCTCTTCGAGTTTCGCGGATGATTCTTCTCAAACGCCGATGCGGCGTGGGTTTGACACGCGTCAATCTCCGCGGTATCCGCGTCTCTCGAACCGCCTCCGGCGGCGAACCCGCTCCTAGTTTTAGACGTAATCGACCCTTTTTTCGCGCATCACCGCCCGTTTTGACACTTTCCTCGCGTCTCTCGCATCGATACTATCCTCGTTTCGCGCGTCCTCGCGAAGGAAACGGGAAACGAACGAAACAGACGGACAGAAACATCGCGCGCGAGAGGCGCGGGGAAAAACAAGCAAACATAACCAGACGCACAAACGAAAAGAAAAGAAAAGAAAAGAACTTTGCGACCGCGAGACGGATGAGCTCAGAAGAATAATTTTAAGTTTTTGTCTTCCGCGATCGTTCCGACGACGCCTTCGGAACGATCTCAGATGGTAGAAAGTCTTTTCATCATCATCGCTCGACGCCGAGAAACCGAACAACCGCGAGAGCGCAAACGCGCACCTTCTTCTTTTCTCGCTTATTCGCGATACGAAAACAGAAAGACCGATGAGCTCAGAAACAACATGCTCTTTTTTGTCTTCCGCGATCGTTCCGAAGACGCCTTCGGAACGATCTCACATCAGACATCGAACTTTTTCATCATCATCGCTCGATACCGAGAAACCGAACAACCGCGAGAGCGCGCGCGCACCTTCTTCTTCTTCTTTTTATATCTCTCGCTTATTCGCGATACGAAAACAGAAAGACCGATGAGCTCAGAATAAATAGGAAGCATGGCTTGTCTTCCGCGATCGTTCCGACGACGCCTTCGGAACGATCTCAGATTACAAATTTGTTTTTCATCATCATCGCTCGACGCCGAGAAACCGAACAACCGCGAGAGCGCAAACGCGCGCACCTTCTTCCTTTTTTTTTATATCTCCTCGTGCACAGAAAAAACCAAGACCGATGAGCTCAGAAACGACGTGTTATTTTAAAGTCTTCCGCGATCGTTCCGACGACGCCTTCGGAACGATCTCAGATTGTAGGAAATCTTTTCATCATCATCGCTCGACGCCGAGAAACCGACCAAAGATCCAGAGGCTCTTTCGCGCGAAGAAAGAAAGGCAAACGCAGAAACGCGCGCACACAAAAAAAAACGCGCGTTTATAGATATATATACTCAAAAACTCTCTCTCTTTTTTTTTTGTCTTCTCTCGCGTATTTTTTTCTTCTTCCGTCGTCGTCGTCGTCTTTTTTTCCTTCTTCTTCTTTCAAAAACGCAAAGCATTTTTTTGTGCGACTAATTACATACATTTAACGACATCGTTGACTGTATATACATAGTCTATAGTATACTGTACAGATTATTAAAACTTCATTCTAAGACTCTATAGATTCGATACGTATTTGTCGCGAGTCTAGATATATCGTTTTGCTCTCAATTTTTTATCATCTCTGATCGACTCACCTGTGAATGAATTACCTCTGACTGGTCAACTGCTCTACCGCACTATCTGCATTTTCTTGCATCTTTGAGTCTTTTTTTTTGTCCCTTTTTTTTTTGGTGTCGTCAAAGTCCTTTGGTGTCCAAAGGAAAAAAGAAGAAGAAAAAATTGGACGAAAAAAAGACACACGAAGAAGAAGAAAAAAATTAGTGGACGACGACGACGAGAAAAAAAAAAAGCGCTGCTCTCTTTTCAAAGAAGGACGAAAAAACATCGAAAGCATCATCTCGCCATTACATTTTGTACGAGTATTATCCTTTCTTCTCTCTGTCTCTCTCTCAAACACCTTTTGCGCATCATCATCATCATCGTCATTACCTTTGGGATAAATCGCAAAGGAGAAAGCGACGACGACGACGAGAGAGACGGGAAGAGGGCCGCTGTGTGCTACATCGTACTTTTTCCAGAGAAAGAGAGAGAAATAAGAAGGACCGAAGAACGCCATTATTATTATGAGAGCAGCAGGAGTCGTCGCGTCGCCAAAGCCGGGGTCGTCCACAAAAATCGTCGCCGAGAAACAACAACGCGTTTTTGTTGGAGGACGCAAAACGAAACCTCCTCTCTTATTGTCGTCGAGAGCGAAGAACGGAGGAACGCGCGTCGGAGCGGCGGCGGTTTGGAAAGGGAAAAGAGGAAGAGGGCAGCTGCAAGTCGTCGACGCCGGATCTACGAGCGGGCGCTTTTTCCGCGTGACCACGTTCGGGGAATCCCACGGCGGCGGCGTCGGGTGCGTCGTCGATGGCGTTCCACCAAAATTGCAAATATCCAGAGAAGATTTACAATTCGAGTTGGACCGACGTCGTCCAGGACAGTCGAGAATTACGACGCCGAGGAATGAAGAAGATTCGTGCGAGATTTTGTCCGGAGTTGGTTTAGACGGCGTGACGCTAGGGACGCCGATTGCAGTACTCGTGAGGAACAAAGACCACAAGTCGCAAGATTACGGCGAGATCGCGGTGGCCTATAGACCGAGTCACGCGGATGCAACGTACGATATGAAGTACGGGGTGAGGGCAATCGCTGGAGGTGGTAGAAGTAGTGCGAGAGAAACTATCGGGAGAGTCGCGGCTGGTGCGATCGCGAAGAAGATTTTGAAGCAAATTGGAAACACGGAAATTTTGGCGTACGTGAGTCAAGTTAAAGACGTGAAAACGAGCCAAGGCGGCGTGGATCACGAGACTTTTACGATGGAAGACGTTGAGAAGAACATCGTGAGGTGTCCAGATGAGTCGGCGGCGGATAAAATGATCGAAGCAATCGACGAGGTGAGAGTTAAAGGTGATTCGTGCGGAGGGGTGGTGACGTGCATCGTGCGAAATTGTCCGAGAGGTTTGGGCGCGCCGGTGTTTGATAAGTTGGAAGCGGATTTAGCCAAAGCGATGATGTCGTTGCCAGCGACGAAAGGATTTGAAATCGGAAGTGGGTTTGCAGGTGTGTTGGAAAAAGGGAGCGAACACAACGACCCATTCTACATGGACGAGGAAAGAGGTTTGCGAACGACGACGAACAAATCGGGCGGCATTCAGGGCGGCATATCCAACGGTGAGATTATTGAGATGAAAATTGCGTTTAAACCGACGTCGACGATTACTAGACCGCAGAACACGGTCAACCGTGATGGCGTAGAAACGGAGTTAAAAGCGAGAGGAAGGCACGATCCGTGCGTTGTTCCAAGAGCTGTGCCGATGGTAGAATCCATGGTCGCTTTGGTGTTGATTGACCATTTGATGATGCAATATGCGCAGTGCGATTTGTTAGGGAGAGAGGATTACTCGTTCGTGAGAGATGGGAACATGGCGACTTTGTATGACGCGCAGGCGAGAGAAGCTGCGGCAGCGCAAGCGAGTAAAGCCGGGATGAGCGCGAAGAAGATGCAAGAAGAGTACGAGGAGAATTAAATCGAAAAAAAAATGTAATAGAGAGATGATTTGTTCATATTATTTCACGCGTTTCGCGTACACACTTTTTTTACAGTAATTACATTATTCTTGATCCGCTCTTTCAGTATAGGTTGGCTATCATCGCCATGAATCGTACTTTCTAGAACATCGCGAGGATGACTGAAACCAAAAGCGCCACGAAAGTCGTCGATTTGGAAAAAACGCCGCCCGTAGGATCTTCGGTCGTAGTGGAAATGTCAGATTCCATCACAGTTGCGATAGAAAACGAGTCGAGGCACGCCGTCGCTATGCCTTCAGTACTGCTGGTATTTTCTATGACGCATTCGATTAATTCAAATGGCGAGTTTGAATCCACCGCCTTCACGCAAGCGATCGTCGCGTTGTTCACATCCATTAAACTTCTCACAAACGGAATGGTGACTTCGACGCATTCGTCGAAGACTGTCCCGTGCGGCGTCAAGGACAAAATAGAGCCGATGAACACCGAGCGATTCCCAACTTCACCCTCAGTTTCATTCTTCCCTCTAAACCTTTTCGGTCTTTGTAACTCCTTCACTTCGTCTTCGTCGCACTCATTGACGCCGATGTTTATATTCGTTTCATTCGCCCGTAAACTGTTCGGTTTAAACTTGACTCTAACTTTATTATTACCCCTATTTGGTAACTTGTAATGATCGTCGTCGTCGTCGTCGTCGTCGTCGTCGTCGTCTTTATCCTCGAACACGTGCTCTCGACCTCTCGTCACTTCCTCCGATCGTCCTTTGTTCCTTAAGAATTTTTTGCACACGTTGGATGGTTTTTCGCCCGCCGCCGCCGCGGTCCTTTTTTCTGCCACACAAAAATTCTTGACGACATACATGCAACCAGGCGTAATCGCGCCAATCGATTGTATCGATTGTATCGATTTGTTCGTTTCCGTGCAATTCACGTTACCGCACGGGCACGTGGAATCGATTGAATTTGACTTCCATCCATCTTCACAGTCATACGGACACTCAGTTTCAAAGTCCTCCTTTTCTTCCCATTCGTCTTCGTCGATGTCCTCGTCAATGTCCTTTTCTCCGTCGTCGTCGTCGTCGTCACGACTGCCACCTTTATCCGCAAGAGCAGCATCGTCGTCGTCCACGTCACCATCTCGGTCAAGATCGCCCTTTTCGTATACCGTCGGGTCGTGAGCAAGGGAAAGCTTCTGCCCAGTCGAGCAGTGCTGAGAGCAGACGAAATATAAAGTCGAATTCTCCGCGGGAGTCACAGACACGTACGACAGGATACCTCTGCGACCAAAGTCCACCTGAACCTGCTCGACGAGAAGAGAGACGGAGACGGAGAAAAAAGAGTTTGTCGTCAGCGTGCGCGCGCGATAGAAGTAGGCAGCCTCTTTGGGACACATTTCCAGAGTAAAAAACACCCCCCTCGCGTCGCGCGCTTTTGTCGTACCTCCGTCATTTTCGTCGCCCCGTCTACATCGCACGCATCGAATGCGGCTTTATCTGTCACTCTGTACACGTCGTGTCCGGAACTCGGTTTGAATTCAAACGTTATCTTCTTCGTCGCAACTTTTTCCCAATTGCCGGAAACTGTGACAGCTTTCTCCGTCGTTACTTTTCCCCAAGGAATCACGCCTTTTTTTCTGCCGCCGGCTGCCGCAGAAGGAGTCGAGGATAAAAGAAGGAGGAACCACGCGACCGAAACGAAGTACCGCGACCGTTTCGAGACCACGACGCCGTCCGACAAAACACGCATCGAAAAGAGACGACCGCGCATTACTATATACTCAAAAGGTGAACGAAATTGTGTGTGTCGTTCTTCTCGCGTCTGGCGAATAAAATAATACGATAATGTGTATTCAAAAGCGCGCGCTACACATCTACTCTCCGCTCTGTTCCTTCTTCTCCTTCTTTTCTTTCTTCTCCTTCTTCTCCTTCTTCTCTTTCTTCTCTTTCTTCTCTTTCTTCTCCTTCTTGCTCTTCTTCTTGCCCTCGTGCTCTTCCTCCTGATCTTTCTTGACTCGAGCGTCTTCTTTACGCTTTCTCGAAGGCGGCGGCGGCACCTCGACGACTTCTTTCGCGTCGTCGCGAAACCCAAACTCTTTTTCAAACTCGGCTCGAATGGCAGCAGATTTTTCCTCCCTTTTTTCCCATCCGTTGGCGTTGTTTTGGAACTGTTTGACGCCTAAGCGTTTGAACAAAACCACGCCGTGTCGAGTGGCGACGATATCTTTCTCTCGCTTGGAGCAGAGTTCGACAATTTTTTTCTTGTTTTTGTTATTCGTTTCGCGGTAACACGCTTCGAGGACTCGAGAGCCGCCAGAGGAGACGGCTAAAGCGACGGCGTTGTCGACGAGGAGATCGGAGATTGCTTGTTTGTGCTTGGTTTTCACCAATCGAGAATTTAAGATGGCTTCGATGGCGTGGGAACCAGACGCATCGCGGGCGGCTTGGAGGAGGGATTTCGGATCGGTGTCGCAGAGGGATTCGAGGAACATGATGGTGGCATCGGCGGGATATTTGGCAAGCGTTTGCATCATCGCGGCGCCGAGTACGGAACACCTCCCGTGAGCTGGATTCCCAAGGAAAAGGAGCGCGCGCGCGAGTTGCGATTTGCCGCCTTTTCTACTTCCTCCTTCGCTGCCATTCTCTGCGGTGGCGTTCTTCTTTTCTAATTTGAATGTTACGCCTCGCGCCAAGGCTTTGCAACAATCTTTCTCGTTGGTTTTTAATCGCAAACAGGCGGCTAAAAGTGCCGCGATAACACCAGCTCTATTTTCATACAGTAAGGTCCCGAACAAAGCGGAGAGTTCAGAAACGGCGGAGGCGATAACCGCCGGATCCTTCGAGCTTCCTAAAACCGATTGCAACACAAAGTTCGCCACCGGGTGTTTCGATATGGACATTAATTTGTCACGAAAAAATCTCCGCCAAATCTCCGCCCCTAACGTTTTCGGTGCAACCCTCACGATGACTTCCAATAAGTGCGATCCGGATCGAGATTGCATGAGCATTTTCATATCATCGGAAGAGAGATCTATTAGAAGCTCGCCATCCGGCGCGTCTTCAGGAGGCGCGCACCCCAACAAACCGGGAATGATCCATTTCAAATTTTTATCGTCGTCTTCTTGACTGAGCAGAATTGCTTGCAAATATGCGCTTGCGCATGGATCGTCTGTCATGTCCCATAAAACGTCTTCGACGTTGGCTAACACGTCGTTCGTGTGCGATTCGAGAAGTTCCGGAAATGCGTTTATTCTATCTTCTTTTTTTTCTCCGCGTTCTTGTCGATTTTTCTTGGACGCGTCGAACTGTTCCACAGTCGTCGCACCTTTCAGTTTACTCTGTAGGTTACCTTGCGGCTTATAGTTTTGTTGACCGACTGCTAACGTCTTGTCACGCCCGCCCGGATTGAGCGGCATTTCCTTCCCGGCGAAGAGAAAAAACACGCGTCGAGCGACGGGCGACGCGCGTTGATCGAACGCGATATCTTTCGCTCGAGAACTCAAAACGTACGACAAATTGTCTAAACAGCTCCTCGGTCCTGCTTCCGGAAGACTGTCGTCTTGGCGTTGATTTTGTTGGTCATCTTCTTCTCCATCGTTATCTCTATTTCTATTTTCGTTCTCGAACCCGTCGTCCACGTCTTCCTTCTCTAAAAGCATCTCCTTAAACTTCAAAACCTCTTGAATGCCTCTTTTCTTTGCCGTCGCGCGATTACTCCCCTCCTCGTCTACGATTAACCTTTTCGATACCTGTCGAATAACGCTCTCTAAAACTCTCGACCCGAAAATGTTCATCGCCAGCGCGTACGTCTTCCATCCTCGACACGCTTTCCGTAAAAACAAAACCAACGCTTCATCCGTCGCGTGCGCGACCAATCTTTCAATCAATCTCGAACACCTCGCATCCATCATGAGTTCTACCTCTTTACCATCCGCGCCTTCTAACGCGTTGTTTGCTAACGTTCCAATCTCTTCCACCAATCTGTCGTCGTCGTTTTTCTCGTCGCCGACGACGTCGTCGTCGTCTCCCTTTCTCTCTTCTTTCTTCTTCTCGTCATCGAACGCTCCCAACGCGTTTTCAATCTCCACGAAATACTCGTTCGTGGCATCGTCGAGTTGATACCTCTTCCCATCCGCGGCGAGTATGGAAATCGGTCCTCCTCCTCCTCCTCCGTTCGAAAACGCTTTCGACCCGAATCTTCGCGGTTCTTTGTCTTCTTCTTCTTCTTCCATTATTCTTTTGGCGATTTGACGGTCACAAAAACGCGTTTTGGCGCGTCGTCGTTCTCCTCTCGCCGTCAAAAAAGGGGGCGTCGTTCAAAAGCGCGTTTGTTGTTCACAAAAAAACCGCCGCCAAAAAGTGGTTTCGTTTTCGTTTTGGGCTTCTCTTTTTTTTTATTTACGTAGACCAGTTCTTTACATTCCCTAAATATGATACCCTAAACTACACAACACCCCTTACGTTGTTTTGTGTGGTTGTTTTTTACACCGCTTGGTCTTCGTCTTCTTCGCTTTTGTGTGGGTCGTCCACGTCTCG
>MDSZ01193001.1_pt1 | contig 10155 bp, 8 predicted proteins | sample 811201 | NCBI WGS metagenome assembly MDSZ01 (sample SAMN05326647, study PRJNA326480) | marine metagenome | isolation source: seawater | place: Indian Ocean: North | collected 2010 | reverse complement strand
GTTGAATTTAATACTATGATTTCAACAATTAATAAACGAGACAACATAACGTCTTATATAAGAATAAAATCGGTTGACAAAAATTACCCTCTATTTGGGAAAGTATTAACTGAACCTAAAAATATATTAAAAAAAATAAATGACATTGATAATACTATTATTGTTAATGAAAATATTTTTAAAAAGCTTAATTTAAAATTAAATGATAAAATTAAACTCCAAAATAAAGAATTCATAGTTATTGGTTTAGTTAAAAATTTACCTGATATTGGTGGTGCTTTTGTTTTTGGTGATTTTGCCATAACAGGAGAAAAAATTATTGAAATTCTTAATTTAAAAAATTTTGGTAGCTTTTTAAGTTATGAATATAAGGTTAAATTCTCTGATACTATCGACAGAAAAAGTGCAACAAATAAGATAACTGCACTATTATCTAAAGAAAAAAATATTAAAATAAGATCACCAGAAAATTCAGCAATTGGTATTAAAAACTTTATCGACAATTTTTCTCAATTCTTATCTCTAATATCAATAAGTACCATTTTAATTGCTGGAATAGGAATATCTAATAGTTTATTGGCTTTTATTAACCAGAAGATAACTTCAATATCTATTCAAAAAGCTATTGGTATGTCTTCTGCAAGCATAAAAAAAATATTTTATGTAGAACTTATTATTTTACTGATTTTAATTTCATTAATTACGTATGGCTTAAGTTTCTTATTAAGTCCAATTATTAACAACTTTATTCAATTGGCTATTGGTATTGAGTTGAGTACTCATTTCTCATTATATAATTTTACAAAAATACTTTTTATAGGAGTGTTGGTTACAATTATATTTTCTTTACCTACTATAAATTCTATTGATTCAATTTCTTCATCTAATTTATTAAGAAATAATTATAAGGCATTGAAATTCAATTTTAATAAATCTTCTATTTTGTATATTTTACTATTGTCCTTTTTACTAATAACGACATTCTCGTTTAGTTTTTCAAAGCCTGTATATAGTTTACTTTACTTTATATCTTTTTTTGTTTTTTTAATAACTTTTTACTTTATGTCTAGAATTATCATTAGACTTTTAAAAAAATTAGAGACTAACAAAAATATTATTTTAAAAATTGCGACAAAAAATATTATTAATTCACATGTTAGCACTTCCATAACAATTTTGTCTCTTGGATTAGGATTAACATTATTACTAACTTTATCGTTTGTTGGATCCAACTTTAAAAGGGAAATACAAAATTCAATTCCTTCAATCGCTCCTGATTATTTTTTTGTTGGAATTCAACATGAACAAAAAAATCCTTTAATAGACCAAATAAAAGAATATGAAAAAAATGTAAATATTGAAGTTTTGCCTATGGTTTCTGCAGGTATCGTTAAAATTAATGGCATAGATCCAAATACTTATATAGATAAATCAAACGGTAGTTATTGGGTTATAAGAAATAATAGAAGAATTTCTTGGAGTAATGAAATACCAATTGATAACCCTCTAACAAAAGGTACATGGTGGGATCTTTCTAAACCTAATAAGCTTCAATTATCTATTGATGACAGAGTTGCAAGAGATTTGGGCATTAAAATCGGTGATAAAATTATATTAAATGTTTATGGAAGAGAAATTGAAGGCGAGGTTTTTAATTTTAGATTAGTAAACTATAGAGATTTAAGTATTAATTTTGCTATTTTGATTAATCCACAATACGCCATTAATATCCCACACGAATACCTAATGACGACTAAATTCAATAAAATTAATAACTTCAAGGAAGTAGATTTTTTAAATAAATTTCCTAATGTTTCAATAATTAAAATATCTGATTATCTTACAAAAATTAATGACCTATTAAATAAGATTTTTATCGGAGTAAGTTTAATAGCATTAATAACAATTGTTGTAGGTTTAGTTGTTATTTCAAGTACAATAATAGCCCAAGGAAGAATAAATATTTTTCAAAATTTAATTTTTAAGATACTTGGATTTTCTAGAAAGCAAATTATAAAAATATCGATTTATGAGTTTTTTATTAAATTTATTTCAATTATTATTTTTTCAACTTTATTTTCAATAATCTCTTCAATTTATATAGTTGAAGAAATTTTTAGATTAAATTGGAAATTTGATTACATTTTTTATTTAAATGTAACTTTAGGTGTTGGTTGTATAACAGTAATATTAATTTTATTCACTTTTCTAAAATATCTAAACCCGAAGGTTTATCCACTCATAAGAAATGAATAATCAAATAAAATAATATATTTTTTAACCATCAAATTTATAACCTAGTCCAGATTTTTCAATATACCCAAACTTAGGCGTTAACATATGCCCCCCAGTGCATAATATTTTCTCGTTACAAACCATATCAAAAAGTCTCTTGCGTGTTTTTAATCCCTGGTCAGTATCTACATCAAAAACAAGTGATATATTAGGATCAGATAGTTGTAAATTTGGTGTATGTAGAATATCACCTAAATGCATAAAAGTATTACTTCCATCATCAACTCTAAAACCAGCGTGACCTGGGGTATGTCCTGGTAAACTAACAACATGAACATTTTTAATAATTTCGGCGTCTGGACCCAAAGAAACTACTTTTTCACCATAAGATTTTAAAACTGATTTGGCTAAATTTGCAAAGTCTTTACCATTAACATCAACATCATCAAAATCGTCACTATTCCAAAAATCAATCTCTTTTGATACCACTTTTACTGCGGCGTTTGGGAATACTGGTATACCATCTTTTGATATTGCCCCTCCAACATGATCGGGATGAAGGTGAGTAAAGAAAATATCTGTCACTTCATTTGGTTGCACATTCACTTTTTTTAGTTCATCTAGTATAAAGCCACATGTCGGACCAAACAAATCTCTACATCCTGCATCAATCAACAAATTTTTTCCGTCTTGCTGAATTAAAAAAGCATTTATATTGCTTAGAGTTAAATCTTTATTGGTTTCGTCTTCTAAATTCTTTTGGATTTCATCGTTTACATTTAATAACACTTCTTTTGGTAAGTTTAATTCACCATCTTTTAAAGCTATTATCTTTGTACTGCCAATTGATACTTCTTTTAAATCACTCATTTTAACCTCTTAAAATATGAATTTAATTATATATAAAAATGTAAATTTGAAAATATTTTGTTAAAAATTAGTTTAATTTTTAATTAGACCGTACCCACCATCTCTAACAGTCTTTATTAAATCTTTGTCATTTTTATTGGGTCTCAAAGCTTTTCTTAACCTACTCATATGTACATCAACAGTCCTCTGATCAACGAACACATCTTGACCCCAAACATAATCCAATAGTTTTGACCTGCTATAGATATGACCAGGCCTTTCCATAAAAAGTACCAGTAATTTAAATTCTTTAGGACCAAGTTTTAATGGAACATTATTTCTAGTAGCAAGTCTTTCAGACATTGAAACCCTTAATTCGCCATGTTCTAAAATATCTTCAACATAAGAAGGTTTTGTCCTTCTTAATAGTGCTTTTACCCTTGACACAAGTTCTATTGGTGAGAATGGCTTAGAAATATAATCATCTGCGCCAGTATCTAATCCGAGGGACTTATCCCCCTCTTCGCTTCTAGCACTCAAAATTATTATTGGAATACGTTTGGTTTCTTTTTTTGACCTAAGAGTTCTGCAAACTTCTATGCCAGACATATTTGGCATCATCCAATCTAAAATAACTAAATCAGGTCTTAAATCTTCAACTTTTATGAGGGCATCTTCTCCATTTTCAGATCTAATAATAGAAAATCCTGCTTTCTTTAGGTTATAGGACATTAACTCTAATTGATTTGGCTCATCGTCAGCTATTAAAATTGAAACTTCCATTATATTAATGTAGATATAAGATGATCAAAATCAAATTAAATAAATGTATAATCTAAAAACAAATATATTAAAGACGCAATTACAGCAGAAGCTGGCACAGTTATTATCCATGCACCTGCAATAGAAAAAAGAAATTTTCTTCTAACTAACTTTCTTTTTGAAATATTATTCTTGCTCAATTTTGTGTTTGGATTTTCTAAATATTCTCTTAAAAATCCTATGCCGAATATTGCACCGATAGCTATATGAGTTGAACTAACTGGAAGACCAAGTGTAGTAGCTATCAAAACGGTAATGGCAGATGATAGTGCAACACAATACGCTCTAGGTGCATTTAATCTAGTAATCTTTTGTCCTACCGTGTGAATCAATTTAGGACCAAATAAAAGAAGCCCTAATGCAATTCCAATTGCACCTACAACCATTACCCATAAAGGTATTGACACTTTTGATGCAACAGTTCCCTCAGATGATAAAGTACTAACTATTGCAGCCAGTGGTCCAACTGCATTTGCTACGTCATTTGCCCCATGAGCAAAACACAATAATGCAACACCAAAAAGTAAAGGTAAATGAAACAATGTATAAATATCGTTCTTGGTATTTTCAATTGTTTGAACTTTATTTTTTACATACGGTTTCGAAATAAAATAAGTTAAAAACATGGTAATAATTGTAAAAATATAAACTTCATTTATTGATGCCTTATAAACCTTCTTAAATCCTTTCAAAGCCATGTAGGCAGCAAAAGCCCCTCCCATTATGGAAACAAATATCGGAAGCCATTTTATTGCAGCTAACTTTTTATCTTTAACATTTAAAATTGTCATTTTAATGATGAAAAGTAATAAAGCTGCAACCATACCTCCAAAAACAGGGGAAATTACCCAACTAGCAGCTATTGCCATCATAGTTTTCCAATTTACAATTGTTAAACCTGCTACTGTTAAACCAGCACCTAAAATTCCTCCAACTATGGAATGTGTAGTCGAAACGGGAGAGTTAAAAAAAGTAGCTAAATTAATCCACAATGCAGCAGCTAATAAAGAACTTAACATCAAATATCTAAAATGAACTACTGAAACATCATTTCCAGGTGAAATAATACCTTTTGAAACAGTACTCACAACGTCACCACCTGCTAATAATGCACCCGAGCTCTCACACACGGCTGCTACTACTACCGCTACACCAACAGAAATAACTTTTCCACCAACAGCTGGTCCCATGTTGTTAGCAACGTCATTTGCCCCAATATTCAGGGCCATATAGCCCCCAACCATTGCAGCTGCAATAAGAACAAAAGTCTGCTCATTACCAATTTCAACAAAATTACCTACAAAAACGGCAATTAATATTAAAAAAATTAGAGCTATGCCTAATAAGATAAATAATGTTTTCTGTTGTCTAATAGTTCCTTGAGAATATTCTAATCTTCTGAGGTCGTTAATGTATCTATTCTCTAATTTACTATTAAAACTAATCATATATTTCACCTAAGAATTTATAATATTAGATTGTTTTAAATCAAAAATATTACAGTTTTATTACAATTTTTATTTAAATTTTAATAAAATTAATATAATAAAATCAATTATTTATTTTTAAAATTTAATGTTTAATTAAAGGAAATTTTATTTTAAATGAAGTTTTTTTATTTAATTCACTATCAATTGTCAATGAAGCTCTGTGTCTAATTAATATATGTTTTACTATAGCTAAACCTAATCCAGTACCACCTATCTTTCTTGACCTAGCTTTATCAACTCTAAAAAATCTTTCTGTTAGTCTTTCTAAATATTTAGTAGGTATACCCTCACCTTCGTTTATAACTTCTACAACAACTTCTTTACCATTTGGTTTTGTAATATTTACAAAAATATCTGATTTTTCAAAACCATATTTGATTGCATTTTCAAACAAATTTGTAAATACTTGAGTAATTTCATCGTAATTACCAATGATATATAAGGGTCTATCCTCATTTAAGGTTTTATCAACGAGTGAAATTTTATTATTTTTACTTAACCCACTTTCGTCTAGTGATGAAATAACTGATTTAATTGGGTCAAGAATAGAAATTGATGTTGAAGGAGTTATGTGCTCTTCTGTTTCAACCTTCGAAAGAGATAAAATATCATCAATTAATCTATTCATTCTTTTAGCTTCTTCATCCATTATTTTCAAAAATTTATGTCTAGATTTTATATCAATCGCTTTATCTGAGAGAAGTGTCTCTATAAAACCAACTAAACTTGTTAAAGGTGACCTTAATTCATGACTGACATTTGAAACAAAATCTCTTCTTACTTTTTCAAGGTTTCTTTGCAGTGTCATATCTAAAAGTAAAATAACGACTAGTTCATTTGATAGTTTTTTAATTTTTATAGATAGAGATCTTTTTACATCATCATCCATTTGAAAAGAAAACTCTTTATCAATTTCTTTATCTGTTTTTAAAAATCTTGAAATATTTAAATCTTTACTTTTAATTACTTCTGTAACATTCCTTCTAGACAATTCTTTACCAAGAAATTCCTCAGCTGAAGAATTAGCAAATTGAATATTTCCATGCTTATCAACAAGTAAAAAACCATCATCCATTAGGTCCCCAATTTGATTTAGGGCGTTATTTACTTTGTCAATATTTTGAGACATATTTAATTTTTAATATAAATTAATTGAATGTATAGTATTTATTACAATTATTTCTTCATACAATAATAAATTCAAAATATGGAAGTTTTTTGATAAACTTGAATATCATAAATTTCGGTTAAAGATTGTCTATATTTTGTAATTCATCAATAGTTTTTAAGTATTTTTCTTCATTAATATCTAAAATTTTGTCTACCTTCATTTCATAAATACTATTATAAACTTCTTTTATAGGTGGGGTGTTGATTAAAATCCCCTCAACAGAAATTGGGTTATACATATAACGAGCTTTTTCAGGTTTATTCAACTTGACAAAAACCATTTGATTTGGAGGCGGTGGAGGTACATGTATACACATACCAGCTGTAGGAACTAAAACAAATTCGTTTACAATTAAAGTTTCAGTATAATCAGTTTTTAATGGAACCATAAAACCATAAAGTTTAATTTTTTTGCCCACCATTTTTTTATTAATTTTTAAGCCGGCAATATCTAACTTTTTAAGAAAACTTTTGTCTTGCCACAATTCATCCGTACCACCATCTTCAGGAATAAAATCATATGCATTTTCTGGAATTAATTTATCCCAATTTAAAATATAGTTTTCTTTTGAATGAGCATTTTGTTGCAAAAAAATAAAAATTAGTAAAAAAAATAAATATGAAATGTTAATAAATCTAAACATCTATATTTCTCAAAATTAATAACTTCACTTTATTATAGAACTTTTAAAAGCTTTGTAACCAGGAAACAAGCTTATTAGAATTGAAAGAAGAATTACAAAAACAAAGAAAATAAGGTTATTCATTGATAAGAACTTATATTCTATAAAAACTCCATAATGCAGGTCTAAAATTGGATTCATAATTAAGTTTAAAATTTGAAAAATAATAATAGAAAACAGAATACTTAGAAAAGTTATTATTAAAGACTCAAAAATTAATAAAATATAAATGATTTTTGGTGAGGCTCCAACTATTCTTAAAAGTGACATTTCATTTTTTCTTAAATGAATATTTGAGTATAATATTGCAGACATTCCAATCATTGAGGTGATTAATACCATCAGTGATATTATTAATAAAATATTTTCAACAAAAGATATAACTTGCCACAACTTAGATATTGCTAATCCTGGTATTATAGCTTGTAAGGGCTCATTTTTATAACCATTTATTTCTCTTTGAAATTTAAATATTTCAATTTTGGACTTTAGTTTTATTACAGCAGCAGTAATTTCTTTGGGAATTAAATTATCTTTTTTTAAATTTTTTGGCTTGTAATTTGGTAATCTTATGCCTGCTTTCCAATTTTTGTGAATGGCCTCTAATGCTTCAAGACTTACAAAAATCAACTTATCTGCAGGTGTGCCAGTTTTATTTAATATACCAGTAACTTTGAAAGGGAACTCTGTATGCGGAGACTGTGATGAGATTCCATGTGATATAATTAACTTCTTTCCTAAAGAATAATTTAATTTTTTTGCAACATCATTACCAATCACTACATCAAAGGTATTTTCAAATTTTTTTCCTTTAAAAAAAGTAAATTTTTTGTTTTTAAATTTAACTTTTTTAAAATATTCACCAGTAGTTCCTAGAACTCTAAATTGTCTGTGACTATCTCCTAAAGAAATAGGTATCGCCCATTCTACATCGTTTCTATTTTTTATTTTTTGATAAGAATCCCATCTTATATTGCTTGAGGGTGTGCCAATTTGAAATAACACATAAAGTATTGTTTGGATTTCTCCTGATTTTGCTGCAAGAATTAAATCCCCTGCTTGCGAATTACTAAAAAAACTTTTTTTCGCCCCTCCTCTAAAATTATCTATACTTAAAAATAAAGTAATCGATAGAGTTAGACAAATTAAGGTCAAAATAACAGATATTTTACGCCCTAAGAGAGAGTTTATTGCTAATGTAAGTAATATTTTCATTGGACTGCTAAATTCCTAAAGTTTATTGTTTTATCAAACTTATTTTTTAGTCTCTCATCATGACTTACCATCAACAAAGATATATTTTCAGATTTACAAACTTCAAAAAGCATTTCTAAAAACGAGTTTTGATTTTTTTTATCAAGTGATGAAGTTGGTTCATCAGCTAATATAATTTTTGGCATATTTATTATAGCTCTTAAAATTGAAATTCTTTGTCTTTGACCAACAGAAATATCTATAGAATTGTTTTTGTTTAAAATTTTACGACTTAAATTTAGCCTGTCAGCTAATTCATAAGTTCTATCTAAAAAAAAGTTATAATTTTTTTTTTTAAAATTTGTAAAATAACAAGGCAATAAAATGTTATTTAGAGGAGAAATAAAGTCTAAAAGATAAAATTGTTGAAAAATAACTCCAATATGCTCTGCTCTATATTTATCCATACTAGAAGGAGATAATGAGCTTATTATATCTCCATCAATAAAAATTTTACCTTGATTTGGTAATAATATGCCGCCAATTAAATTTAATAAAGTAGATTTACCACAGCCACTTTCACCTAAAATAAGAACTTTTTCTTTTTTATTTATAACAAAATTATCAATTTTTATTAAAAAATCATCTAGTTTAGACCAATAAAACTGAAGATTATTTATTTCCAATAAAGATTTGGGTGCCATTTAATGTGAAAAACTGTCTAAATTTATAGTTTTATTACTTCTATTTAACATTAGATTTTTTGAAGACTTCTCTCCAACAACTTTTAAATTTATTTTTTCACTATTTTTAAATTTGTCAAACACATTAATTTTAATTGATTTCACATTCGAGACTTTCTTGCATGAAAATGAATATTCAGAACGGAATTCAGAATGGTTTTTTTCTTCTAAAATGATTGATTTAGACTTTTTTAATTTACACTTCCCTTCTTGAGATAACATTATAACATTATCAGGATTTTTAAGGACTTTTAATGCATCATCTACCTTATTCTTATCTGTTTTACTTTTTGCCTTATATTCAAAACCAACAACATCTACCCCTGGCATTTCAAGCTCAATCAATAGATTATTATGGTCTTGAACAATATTAATCACACCAAGTCCATGCTCATGAGCTCCTAAGGAACCCTTTTTGTCGTGACTGTGTTTGTCATGATCATGTTTATGATCATCATGCTCTTTTTTTACAGATATATTTTTTTTATCATGATCGTGATCATGGTTATGTTTTCCTGAAGAAAAACTATTAAAAGAGTATAAAATTAAAAAGATAAAAACTAAAAACCGCATATTTAAATTCCCTTTAAATTAGCACTTATTTATATTTTTATTCAAGTCGCTTATTAAATTAAAGTATAAATCTTTACCTGGTTTGTAGGAAGAACCCAATGGATCTAATATACCTGTTTTTGCTCCTGTATTTTTTGCAATCATATTAATCAATTTAGGATTAAATTGTGGTTCAGAAAAAATACATTTAATTTTTCTATCCTCAACAAGGTCTTGTATTTCTGCAATTTGCTTAGCACCTGGTTGAACATCAGTATTAATTGTTAAAGCTCCAAGAGATTCAACTCCAAATCTTTTCTCAAAATACTGGTATGCGTCATGAAAAGTCACAAAACTTGCTTTTTTATTTATTGATTTATTTATGTCAGCAATCATTGCATCAAGTTTCTTTTGAGT
>MDSZ01026159.1_pt1 | contig 10155 bp, 13 predicted proteins | sample 811201 | NCBI WGS metagenome assembly MDSZ01 (sample SAMN05326647, study PRJNA326480) | marine metagenome | isolation source: seawater | place: Indian Ocean: North | collected 2010 | reverse complement strand
GAGTTTACTTTAACCGATACAGAAACCGAAATATTTATCAAACAAGTTAAAGATAAACTGGATGATGTATTATCACAAAAGGACTGCTTCCTACAAACAAAAGGTGATATTGATTCAGATACTTTTGAATTTTCCTGGAGAGATTCGGTAACATCCCCTAACATATCAAGTATAAATATCAGACGGGAAAAAGATATATTCGTTGATTTAATCGATGATAAAAATGAAAGTTTCACGGGTATTTTAAGATGGGGCAAGGGTTGTGGTTTCACTAATATTAGATTTGATGTTAGATAGATTGTATTTATTATTAATTAAAAAGTTAAACTTTTTTTTTATTGTAGTATTTGTATATGCAAATTAATTATATCAATACTATATATCTGATTATGTTTATGAATTATGTAAAATATATATCATCTTACATCAATAATCATTTAATTAATAATATACAACCACATAAAATTCGAAAAAATTTACATGAACAGTTAAATGTAAATTATCTATATATACCATATACAAAAGCAAAAAAAATATTACATGAAGAATTAAATAACACAGATATTTATGGAGATAATAATTTAGAAAAAAATATTGAACATATATTTCCACAATATTTTTATAAACATGATACAAATAAAAATATAATGAAATCTGACTTACATAACTTATATTTATGTAACACTAAATTAAATACACTAAGACAAAATTTTAAATACATTAGTCATGAAGATTATATTGATAATTGTAATGATAAAATCGTAGATCAACAAGGTAATAATATAAATGCTAAAGACATGTTTCAAAAACAAGGATATATGATGTTAATAAATAAAAAAAACAAAAAATTTATCCCGACTACTCAATCAAGAGGAATGATTTCACGCTCACTTGCTTATTTTTCTGTAAAATATAATTATATAGAACAATTACAAGAAGTTATAGATATAAAAACACTAATTGAATGGAATTTAAAAGATCCTGTTACTAACGATGAATATTATAAAAATATAATTAATTATAAATATCAAAACAATTTTAATCCATTTATTTTAGATTCTGATTTAATGTTATATACTTTTTCTGATATGATATCAATTGATAATAATTTGTTACAGAAAAAAAAAATAAATGTTATAGATCCTTTAAATTCTATAGATACACTTGTAAAAAAAATAAAAAAATTAGAAGATCATAACATGATGTTAGATAATGAAAACAAAAAACTGATAAATAAGTTAAATAAAATATATTTAAAATTGAAATAAACATAATTTTATCATATATAGTAATATAAAATTATGCCAAAAAAATTACTTGTAAAAAAGAGTGATAAACCAATAACAATTACAATAAAAAAGAAACCAAAAAAAATAACAGCTATTAGTTTGTTTTCTGGATTAGGTGGAGATAGTCTAGGATTAAAAAATGCTGGTTGCGAAGTAATTGCGTATAACGAATTAGATAAACATTTTTGTTTATCACATGATAAAAATTTTCCTAATAGTGAAAGAATAACTGAAAATAATGATAATGATATTACAAAAATATCAGATGAAACGATATCAAAATATAATGATAAAGTCGATATTCTTTTTGCTGGATTTCCATGTCAAGGTTTTAGTAATGCCGGAAAAAAATTAGATAATGATCCTAGAAATACACTATTTAGGGAATTTTTACGTTTTGCTAGAATAACTAGACCTAGTATGATAATTGGCGAAAATGTAAAAGGATTGTTATCAAGAAAAACTTCGAGTGGACAACCATATGTAGATGTTATTGTATCAGAATTTGAAAAAATTGGTTATCATGTTAATTACAAAGTTTTGAAAACCGAAAAATATGGAATACCACAAAAACGTGAACGTTTAATTATTATTGGAACTTTAAAAGATAATAAATATAATTGGATATCAAAATTCCCAGATGAATTATCTATTAAACCAAATTTAAAAAATATTATAAAATATGACATGAGAAATACGTTAAAAGTAAATAGTAAATTATTTCAAGATATACCAAATGAATGCTTAATGATTAATATGGAAGATGACAGTGTGTATGATGAAGATAATAGTGCTCATCCATACTTAAAAAGATTATATACAGCTAACGAAGAGTTACGAAGTTATGACGGAAAAATTCATGAAACATTGTTTTCATTTGGAAAAAGAGCTAGTCCTATTCATGGTGAAATCATTGATATTAGAAATCCATCAAAAACTATTATTTGTTCTTATGATCATCAACCAAGATTCTTTGTTCCTATTAAAAATAAATCTGGTTGTTATTTACGTGTTATATTACCCGATGAATTAAAGCAAATTCAAGGGTTTCCTTCTAATTACATTGTTGAAGGCACTGAAAAACAAAAAGTTGTACAGATTGGAAATGCTGTACCTCCACCACTAATAGAACTAATTGTTAAAAATATTACTTCTTAATATACGATTATATTAATCTGTATTTTCATAACTTATTTCTTCTTGAGTTTGTAAAAATCCATCAACATTTAATGTTATTTTCATTATTGTTTTACTAGGTAATTCATATTCATGAAAACTATCATCAGGTATTTGTTTTAAATGTTTCATTAATACCCGAGCTGTATGCTTATGTGTACATATTAATGGTAACATATCTAATCTAACACATGGTAATATAGTTTCATACCAGTAAGGTAATAATCTTCTTAACATCATTTTTTTTGATTCACCTTGTGGATGTAAATTATAATATGTATTTTGATAGATTGGATATTGTTGATGTTCTATTCTATCATCAATTATTGGTGGAAACATTGTATAACTTTTTCTCATATCACGGGTAAACTGTTCACCGAATTCTTCACGTATTTTTGATCGTTTTATTCCATTTAAATATCCATAATGTTTTTCATTCAAACGCCATGTCTGTTCTATTTTTATTGAACTATTATTTTCTTCGTTATCTTTAAACTCACTAACTAATATTTTTGAAGTTTGTAAAGTTCTATCTAACATAGAGGTAAAAATTATTTTTGGAAATAATTTTTTAGTATTTAATATATTTCCCATATTCATCGCATGTTTTATACCATTATTAGTTAATGGTATATCTGACCATCCCGTAAATATGCTATCATAATTCCATATAGATTCACCATGTCTAACCATTAAAAAAGACATATTTTTCGCATTTTTAAAAATATTTTTCTGCATATATTAATTACTATATTTTTTATTATTCGATATATAATAATTTATGCATTATTTTAACACTATGTGTTTCTATCCAGTCTTTAAAAAATTTATAGGTATCGGTGTTTTCATCTATTGTTGCTATTTTAATATATAAAAAAATAATTTGTTTATTTGATAATTTTTTTTTTGCATAATCAAACAATTGTGTTTTTAATATATTATTTTTTAATTTAATACATATATGTATACAATTTGCTAATACTGTTATTAGATATATAGACATATATTATATTTATATTATATTTTAGTAAATATAGCATTCCAATTTCCTCTATCCCAAGTTATTTCAACATTATTTGAAACATTTTTACAAAGATTTTCAAAACCTATTTTATCATATATATAATAATATCTAAGAATTTCATTACTATTAAATTTTACATAATTGTCACCAATGTTAAACCCTTTTCTTTTTGAATATTCATCACATTCATATGCCCATGATGTTAATAATAATTTACCTCCTGGTTTTAGTACTCTTAACATTTCTTTTATTGATTGTTTACGTAATTCTTCATTATCTAAATGATGTATAACTGCTATACACATTACAAAATCAAATGTTTTTTCAGAAAAATCTATATTTTCTATAGTTCCTTGTTTTACATTATATCCTCGCTCATTACAAATATTTACTAATCCTTTACATTTATCTATACCAACTATATTAGATTTATCTTTGAAATAATAAATATTTTTTCCATTTCCACACCCTGCATCTAAAATATAAGAATCTTTTGTAAACTGTTTTCCAAAATTATTAACAACATCCCAAATACAAAATCGTGTATCTGAAAATTTTTTACAATTTTTTTCATAAAATTCTGATGATAATTCCATGGATCATTGATAAATAAAAAAAGGATTATTATTTATCAATTTTTATTATTTATTTAAATTATTCATTATAATATATCTATTAAATAATCACGATAACGTTGTTTAACCCTATCTTTAAAAGACATATCATCATCTGAATCAGAATTGTAACATTCTAAACCTTCCATTGAATTACCAAATATTTTATCATTATGACATTGCCAGCAATAATTAGTACCATTATTGTCTAAATCTTCCCTTTTTACCATTTTTTCACATTGAATACACATATAGTCATACCCTGTTTTTGGTAAAGTCTTTCTTGGAACATTAAATTCTTTATTATTTTTTGTTAAAGCTGCTTTAAAATTAAATTTTGATGGAGGTGGGGCATTTTTTGCCTCTTCTGTTAGAGGAACAATGATTCGTTTTTTTTCTTCCTCTGCTTGTATTCTTCTTAGATGTGGTGGAACGTATTTACTCATTTACTTCTTACTCAATAATTAGTTATTTATATTTATAAATAAATATATTAATTTTAAATCAATTTTTATTTTATTTTATTTTATTTATAATATTTATATAATACATAATGGATCCTAATACAAAAAAAGGTTTACGTACTGTTAATAATATTATTAACGATAAAAATTTATCACGCGAAGATAAAAAAAGCACACTGCGTAGTTTAATTAACGTATATTCTACCGATAAAGATATTGTTTTACAAATCGAAAAATTTTTAGGTTCAAATATTGTTGAAGGTAACAAGGCATCTTTAGCACCAATAAAAGCAATGAGTGTTCCTACTATAAAAAAACCAGTAAATAATAATGAAAAAAAACAAACTTTAGCACCAACAAAAGAAGTAAAACAAATTAGTGTACCTATGAATAAAAGAAAAAAAACTGCAGCAAAAATGGGTTTACTATTTTAAATTTTAATTAATAATTTTAAATTACTATAAAATTATTAAATTTCTGAATCAATAAATGTTTTTATTAAATCATTTACAATTGTTGATTTTTCATCTTGTGGACAGTGTCCTGCTGAAATAAATTTTATTAATGTATTTGGATAAATTTTTATTAATTTATTTAAACTATTTTTATCTAACCATTTATCTTTTTTACCCCATATAACAAATAAAGGTTTGTTATAATTACTTAAAATTGTATCAGATATACCTGGATTTTGCATAAAACCTATTATAATACTATTTAATACTTTTAATGAATTTATATTATTTGTAGGTTCTATTATCGAATTCACTAAGTCATTATCTATTATTTCTGGATTTTCTGGATATAACTGCGTTAATGTAGTATATATTTGTTTTTCATTTTTCATAAAATTAAAATATAATGGTGTTAAAAATTTAATAATTGAAATTAATACTTTTGGAGGATATTTTTTTTCTTCGTCAAAATTTATGTAACTATTTAAAAGTATTATACCGTTTACATATTTATTATTTGATGTATTTAATGTTATACACCCACCTAAACTATTACCTATCAATATAGTATCTTTTTGTATAATATTATTTATAAAATCATTTGTTTGTTCTGTCCATAATTCTATATTATAATTATTATCCTGTTTACTTGATTTACCAAATCCGATTAAATCAAATGCATACACATCGTAATATTTTGATAATTCAGGAATATTATATCTCCAATGATATAGACTCGAACCAAACCCATGTATTAGTAAAATTGCTTGTTTATTATTATTTGTGTATTCAACGTAATTTATTTCATTTTTATTCCAATTCCATATACTATTTTTCGATTTTACCCACGGTATTTTCAACGATAAAATTAATTTATTCGAAAATAATACTAATAATAATATGACTATTTTTTGCATACATGTTTTAATAAATAAATTTTAAGTATTTTGAATATTTTGAATATTTTTAAAATATTTATCTATTTTATGGAAGACTATTATTATGTCGTAGTTACAGTTAATGGTTTACAACGTGAAGTACAATTTACTCTTAACGACACATTTGAAATTTTTAAATATAAAATATTGAAAAATTCTAGTATAAAATATGAAAATTATGATGATTATCATTTATATAATATTAGTAAACCTATACTATTAGATTACGATAAATCAGTTAAAATAACCACAATTTTATCAGGTGATAATTTATATAATGGTGATGAAATTACTTTTAATTTAAATAATAATAAGCGTCAAGAAAAAAAAACATATCTACAACATATATTAAAATATTTTAAATGTTGTAAAACTAAATTATATTAGATATTCGCTTGTAATTTTTCATACTTGTATAATGATTGTCATAGTATAATACTAAAGTATAAAAACCTAATGGAAATAAAATATGCCATAAAACATGTCCAAATTTAGTATATTCATTACAATATACTTCTGAAATAATCCAACATTTTGCTCCAACAAAAGAAACAATCAAATATTTTTTATATGAAAGTTTATATTTTTTAGCTACATTATAAATTAATTTTAAAACAATGAAAATATATGAAGCAAATAAATAGGGAAATAAAAAATCATATTTAATTAACGTATTAAATACAATAAATGTAATCATATACATACTATTCCAACCATTATACCAATTTAATATTTTTTTATCATTATAAAAATATATCTTTAATAATCCCCATATACCAAAATATGTTGCTAATATCATTGATACCTCATCTGCTTGTTTTCCTAACCATGATAAAGTATAATGGTAATAAAAACTAGCAAAACCATTAAATGATAACATACACGCTACGTTATAAAATATATTATTTTTTGGAAATCCCAATATAAAGGGAATTATTGAAATAAATAGTGATGTATAACTATTATAAAGTTCAGGAGGCATATAATTATTTAATCGCGATTCGCAAAAATTATGTTCAAATTTATTTTCCATATAATTATTATTCATATAATTATTTTTAATTTATACTTGTAATATATATATATAAATGGAATTGCCTAATGAAGAAGATATTTTTCCTGATACACCTTTTATTGATCCAAATGAGAGTGTTCATTTTATAGAAGATATTCCTATTACAAACTCTAGTATAAATAATAGCAGTACTAACATGCAACCATTAAATTTAAGTAATTTAGAACAATCATCTTTACGTTTAAGTGATTTAAATGTTACACCAAATTCTTTTGGCGAAACAACAAAAGGTTCAAGTACATATTCTAATTTAAATTTATCAGATACTGGTAGTTTAGATTCTTATTGGAATCAAAATAATTCTAATACACCAGGATCTTTACATCTAAGTGATTTAAATGATACACAAACATCTGTTAATACAACTAGGGAAAATTCATCTTTCACTGGTGGAAGACGTAAAAGAAAAAACAAAACAAAAAAAAGTCGTAAAAATAAAAAAACACGTAAAACAAAAAAAACACGTAAAAATAAAAAAACACGTAAAAATAAATCGTGTGGATGTACTAGTATGTATTAATCTTTTTTATGACCAAACCATTTTTTTAATTCACCTACATAAAATGTGTCATCAAAATTAGATTGGAAATTTTTATTACTGCTAACTTCTGTAACCTGTACAATTTTATCGTTTATATCTAAATAAAATTTATATTTATAATAATCATTCTCACTATTAGAATATTTAGAATATTTATTAGAATGATTATCAAACTGCTTTTGTGAATACCAACCGTATAATTTTTCTGACATTGTTATATTTAATTCAATATCATTTTATCATTATTAAATCAATTTTTTTAAAAATGATTTAATAATAAATTAGTTTTGTTATAAAATGGAACATGAAGAACAACAATATTTAAATTTAATTAAAAATGTTATTAATTATGGTACATATGAGGAAGGTAGAAATGGAAAAACAATTTCTCATTTTGGGAATATGATGCGCTTTTCTCTTGAAAATAGTACAATTCCTATTTTAACTACAAAAAAATTAGCATGGAAGACCTGTTTCAAGGAACTTATGTTTTTTTTAAAAGGACAAACAGATAATAAAATATTAAAAGAGAATAAAGTTCATATTTGGGATGCAAATGGTAGTAGAGAATTTTTAAATTCACGTGGACTAGAAAAAAGAGAGGTTGATGATTTGGGTCCAATTTATGGTTTTCAATGGAGACACTGGAATGCTAAATATGATAATTGTGATTTAATATACGAAGGAAAAGGTATTGATCAAATACAGGAAATTATAAATACATTAAAAAATCCAGAAACAAGAACTAGTCGTCGTATGATATTAACTGCATGGAATCCAGAGCAATTAAATGAAATGGCACTACCACCTTGTCATATAATGGCACAATTTCACGTATCTAATGGTAATCGTTTACATTGTGCATTATTTCAAAGAAGTGGTGATATTGGATTAGGTGTTCCGTTTAATATTGCTAGTTATAGTTTTTTAACTCATTTAATAGCACATGTAACAGGTTTGATACCTCATGAATTTGTCCATTTTATTGGAAATGCACATATATATGAAAATCATAAAGATATATTAGAAAAAGAGCAATTAGGTAGAACACCTTTTATATTTCCAAAATTAAAAATAAATTGCGAACCAAAAGACATCGAAGAATACTCTATTTCAGATATTGAACTAGAAAATTACGAATATCATGATTCTATAAAAATGGAAATGTCCGCATAGATATAATATATATTGAAATTATTTAAAAGCACTGATGGGTTATATTATATAATAATGTCAGAAATCGCAAAGGAACATATTTCACTCGTTGTTTGTGGTCATGTAGATGCCGGAAAATCTACTACTACAGGTCATCTAATTTTTAAATTGGGAGGTATTAATCAACGTGATATGGATAAATTACAAGCAGAAGCAGATGCTCAAGGTAAAAGTTCATTCGCATTTGCGTATTATATGGATAAAGATAAAGCTGAACGTGAACGTGGTGTTACTATCAATTGTACAACTAAAGAATTTTTTACAGATAGTTATCATTATACTATTGTAGATGCACCTGGTCACAGAGATTATGTAAAAAATATGATTACTGGTGCAGGACAAGCAGATGTTGCATTGCTATTAGTACCTGCAGAAGGTTTCGAAACTGCTATTGCTCGTGGTGATCATAGTACTGGTGAAATTCAAGGACAAACTAGACAGCACGCACGTTTACTTGGTTTGCTAGGTATTGAAAAATTAATTGTTGGTGTTAATAAAATGGATGCTGTTAAATGGTCTGAGGATAGATTTAATGAAATTAAAGAAGAAATGACAAAAATGATAACTCAAGCAGGTTTTAAACCAAAACAAGTTCCTTTTATTCCTTATTCTGGATTTAAAGGAGAAAATTTAGTAAATAAATCTGATGAAATGCCTTGGTACAAAGGTTGGAAAGCTAATTTAAATAAAGATACTGTTGTAGAAGGTGTTACACTATATGATGCACTAGAAAAACTAGTAAAACCACCTAAAAGATTTCCAGAAAAACCACTACGTATTCCAATTAACGGTATTTATAAAATTAAAGGTGTTGGTGATGTTATTACTGGTCGCATTGAACAAGGTACATTAACTGCTGGTGACATGTGTCGTGTTGTTCCACGTGGTTCTTCCGGTTTGAAAGTATTTAGTATTGAAATGCATCATAAAACTTGGCCTAATGCAAAACCAGGTGATAATATTGGTATGAATATGAAAGGTCTTGATAAAGTAAATATGCCAAAAGTAGGTGATGTTATCACACTTGAAAAAGAACCACTATGTGAACCTGTTGAATCTTTTGTTGCACAAATTGTAGTACAAGACCATCCTGGTCAATTGAAACCTGGTTTTTCACCTTGTGTACATGTACGTACAGCAAAATCAGCATGTAAAATGTCTAAAATAAATTGGAAAATGAGTAAAAAAACAGGTAATGTTAAAGAAGAAAACCCACCATTTTTAGAAAAAGGTGATAGTGCTGAAGTAGAATTTTTACCAAATCAATTGATTTATCTTGAAGATTTTGATTCTTGTCCAGGAATGGGACGTGTAGCTGTAATGGATTCAAATCAATTAGTAATGCTTGGAAAAGTAATTAGTGT
>MDSZ01267208.1_pt1 | contig 10156 bp, 8 predicted proteins | sample 811201 | NCBI WGS metagenome assembly MDSZ01 (sample SAMN05326647, study PRJNA326480) | marine metagenome | isolation source: seawater | place: Indian Ocean: North | collected 2010 | reverse complement strand
TTATGGAATTCCAAAAGATTTATACAACCATTTAGACAAACCTATAAATATTTATCCAACTTATACAGACTTATTAATTTTCCTATCAAATTATTTGAAAAAAGATAAATTAAATTATCTTGAAATAGGAGTATCAGTAATGAAAAACTATTTACAGATTGCAAACCAGTTTACGAACTCAAAAATCTTTGGGTTTGATAATAATCCAATAAACCCAAATTTTAATGATATTTTTGATACAACCAATACAAAATTTTTCAACTCAACATATAAATCAAATGATCTTTATTACTTTTGTGGCGATCTTCTTGATCAAGAAGACACTAAAGAGTTTAAAAGTTTTGCAAATACAAGTTTCGATATCATTTTTTCTGATGCTCTCCATACAAAAGAAGGAGTGATGAGTGAATATAGCAATATAATAAAGGGATCTTTGTCAGAGAGTTTTATTTTATATTTTGATGATCTTGATTTTCCTGATTTAAAAGAAGCTGTAATTGAAATTTATAACGATCTTTCATTAGAAAATAAAAATCTTAATTTATACTCATTTGACATACATGGATGGGTTGGACAACATGAAAAATTTCATACAAATGGAATTATCACAGATTTAGATCTTCAAAAAAAATTTCGTGACGATGGCATAGTACTGAAAAAATTTAGAAGGATAATTTAGATATATGAATAACAATATTCCAGTTGTCATATTTCATCAAGGATATAAACCATACTTGAAAATTAATTGCCAGATTACTGCTAAAAATAACAATGTAATTTTACTTGGCGATCCTTCATTAGAAAAGTTATCTAAAATTCCAAATGTTGAATTTGTAAACACTGATGATATTATTAAAAAAGAAAAAATTGATTACTTTAAAAGTCATTTCGTAAATTACAACACTGTAAATGAAAAAAGCGTTTGGCTTTGGTACTTAAGAGTATTTATACTTGGACAATTTTTACAAGATTACAAAATTGATAAAATATTTCATATAGATAGCGACAATATCCTTTTAAAAAATATAAACGATTACATTTTTAAAGCAGATAACGCTTATTGTATAAGTAGAAATTGGCATGAATATAACATGTCAGCAAGCATACATTCAGGCTTATTAAATACTAACTTTTTTAAACAATTTGAAAATTTATATTACAACCTTTTTATTAGTAAAGAAATGTTTTATCTAATTGAAAAAAAAATAAAATATCATAATGAAAATGGAGGCGGAGGAGTTTGTGATATGACTTTGTTTTACTTATTAGATAAGTTAGGTTTATTAAAAGTACAAAACTTACTTATTCCCAACAAAATAAATCATAAAGAATACGTCTTTATAAATAATATAAATACTAGTGAAGGATATGAAACAGAAAAGCAATTTAAAATGAAATCTAAATCGATTCACGTGATGAAAGATAATAAAAATTTTGAAAATAAGATTTTTGATATAAATCATGATAAAGATTTATACATTTACAATATTCACTTTCAAGGTCCAGGTAAAAAAAAGATGAATCCTTTTTTGAAATATAAATTAAATTTTTGATGTTAAATTTTTTATACTGTTTTGATGAAAACTATAATGTGCAGGGATTTTTATCAATGTATTCATTACTAGAAAAAGTTGATTTAAAAATTCAAATATACTTAATTCATAAATCTCAAATAGATAATATTAATATTCCATCAAAAATTTTAAGTCATAAAAATTTAAAATCTCTTGATATATATAAATTTGAGAATAAAGATCTTAATTTTTATAATTTAGAAAATGCTCATGTCAGTGAAGCAACTTTTTATCGATTGTTCTGTACAAAATACTTACCAGAAAATTTAGATAAGATAATCTATCTTGATGCAGATGTATATTGCATAAATAATCCTGTTCCAATACTTATTAATTCATTTAAAAAGCTTGATTCCTCAGACTATAGTGTTTCTTTTTCAACCGAAAAGTACAAGTCTGAAGATAATACTGACTTTCAAAGACTTCAGCTTTCTGGAAATAAATACTTTAATGCTGGGGTGATGTTACTAGATTTAAAAAAAACAAGAGAGGATAATTTTTTAACTAAATCTGCCAATCTAATTGATGAAATTAAAGAAGAAGCAATATATTGGGATCAAGACATACTAAATAAATACTATGATGGTGAATATTTTGAATTAGACGAGGGTTTAAATTTTAAAATTAATTTAATAGGAAAAGATTATAGAAAGATTTTAAATACTGATGAGCTATCAAAAAAAATATATTTTGTTCACTATTCAGGAAAGTTTAAACCATGGAGTGTGAAAGGATCAACACATAATGCCTCATACATTTTTCATGAATTATATTTTGAACTTTTTGACAGTGAGTATTACATATCTAACGCAAGAAAAAAACAAGCTTTGATTGATATTTTGAAAATTATATTTAGTTTTAAAATTTTTAATTTCAAATATCCCATAAAGTTTTTTAATACAGTTTTGAGATATTTAGTAACAAAAAAATGATTATTAAATCACAGATTATTTCAAAAAAAGTACCGGTTCTTTTAATTTTATTTAACAGAGTGGATATCACAAAACGCCTTTTGGATTCACTAAGTTACTACTCACCCGATCAGCTATATATTCATTTTGATGGTCCAAGAGAAAACTTTAAAAAAGAAGACATCGAAAAAATTGAAAAAATAATTAGTCTTATAAACCTTCATATTTCATGGGAGTGTGACATAAATATAAAAAAAGCAATTTCAAATATAGGTAGTGCAGATTCACCAAAAAAAGCTATCGATTGGTTTTTTGAAAATGTTGATCATGGAGTAATTCTTGAAGACGACTGCATACCTGAAGAAACCTTTTTTGAATATTGTGAAACACTACTTTCTAAATATAAATCTAACCATGAAGTTTTTATGATTTCTGGAGATAATGGTGGCGAAATTCTAGAAGAACAAATTTTTGGAAAGTCTGATTATTTGTATACTAAAATTCCCTTAACTTGGGGTTGGGCAACTTGGAAAAATCGATGGGAAAAAATTGATCGTAATTTTGCATCATGGAGTAAATCATACTTGTATAATCGTAAAAATTTAAAATTCCTCCCTGTTTTTGAATCTTTCTTAATTTATAGAATGTTAAAAAGGATTAGTAAAAGAAGTGAGAAGAATTGGGACTATCTGTTGTATTCAACAATGATAAAAAATAAAAGCTTTTCTATAATTCCAAAACATAACCAAATTGAAAATATCGGATGGGGAGAAGAAGCTACTCATACTAAAAGTAAAAATTTTAGAAGCTATGCTGAAACAAAAAAACTCAAGTCATTTAAAACATACAGTGATATTGTTTCCGATCAAAAAAATGATCTTTTCATATCCTACAAAGTTCATTTTGGAGTTGATGAGATTTTAATCAATGAAACACCATTATTAAAAGTAAGAATTAGATACATTATTATGAGGACTAAATACCTAATGAAAATTTTTGGTATTAAATTAAAACTTATTAATTAATAAAAACCTTTTTGATGAGCTTCTTTTATCCAAGGGATTACAATATCCAGCATTTCATCCAAAGTTGTCTCTGCTTCAAAATCTAATAATTCTTTTGCTTTAACTGTAGATGGAATTCTTTTTTGAACGTCATATTCGTAAGGGTCCATAGATGTGTATTTGAACTCTTTATCTGGTTTCAGTTTTTTCCATATTTTTTCAGCTAAATCTAAGACAGAGGTTGATTCACTTGTAGATAAATTAAAATCATCATTTTTTGCGTTTTCATGATCTAGTAATATAACAATTCCTTTTGCTAAATCTTCACCATATGTGTAGTGCCTAATCTGGTTACCATTCCCCAATATCTCTAAAGAGTCATCAGACATAATGGTTTTTAGTATCAAGTCTGGAACAACATGGCTAAGTGTTAATTTTTTTGAGTTTTCTTCACTATTTATAGCTTTAATTTCTCCAATTCCTACACAATTAAATGGTCTAGCTATAGAGTATTCAAGACCGTATTGTTCATTCGCAGCCCTTGCAAAATATTCAACTGCTAGCTTTTGAAAACCATATGAACTTATTGGAGGAGGTATGTTGTTTATATCAATTTCTTTTGTAGGAAAGACGTTACTTGATTCAAAAACCATTGAAGAACTTAGAAAAACTGTTCTTTTAAGTTTATGATTTTTTTGACATTCAATTGCAACATCAGTTGTTGTAGAAATAATTTTTTCATTTTCAGATAGTAGATCATAAGCATAATCATGAAAATATGATATGCCTCCAATCATTGCAGCTCCAGCGATAAGATAGTCACAATCTGCCAATTCTCGCATTAATAATTCTTTATCCTTAACATCATTTTGTATAAATTTATAATTACTGTCCTCGGAAAAACTTCTTACAAGTTTCCCATATTTTGATAAATTATCTATTCCAACAACTTCATAACCTTTACTTAAAAGTTCTTTGACAATATATCCACCAATAAAGCCTTCTGAACCTGTAACTAAAACCTTCATACTATTTTTTCCTGACTAATAACCTAGATACCCAGTATAAATATTTTGGCAAAAAAGATTGGAACTTAAACTTTGATTCTCCAAATTTTCTATCAATCCATATAGTTGGAATTTCACCAACGTTCTTTTTATATAGCTTTGCTTTAATAACCATTTCTAGTCCTAGTGTAAAGCCGACATCACTTTCTATTTCAGCCATTTCAATAAAGGACTTATCATAAGCTTTAAACATATTTGTTGGATCTTTTGTTCCAATTCTAAACAAAAGATTAAGAATAAAGCCTGAGTATTTACTTAATAAGTACTTTAAATTTTTATTTCCAACAAATTGTCCGCCCCTAGAGTACCTAGATGCTACAGCAACTGTTAAACCTCTTTGTACTAGTAAAAGTAAATCCTCAACTTGTCGAGGATCATCGCTACCATCTCCCATAGCTATACAAATATGTCTACCATGTGAATGTTTAATTCCATAGTTTATTGCATTACTTGCACCAGGTCCAAGTTCATTAATCAAAATGTGAATATTTAAATTTGCTTCTTCTAATAATTTGTAAGTAGGATCCTCTTTAGAGTCCAAGACAACAATTAATTCAGTATCTTCTTTAAGGTATTCTAAGAAGTTAGAAAGTATTTCAAGAACTTCCTTAGTTTCTTCCTTCAGCGGAATAATAAGTGTTTTATTTATAACCAACTACAACTACTTTCTTGTTACTCATATCAAAACTTTTGAAGTAATCATGATATGTAGAAATTAATATATTATTAGATAAGTCTTTAACGTCTTCAAATTTGTAGATTTTGAAATCGTTGCTTTCGATGTATTTATCAACTGGATAAACAGTAAAACCATTTTCTAATAGATAAAAATAAAACTCTAATGACAATGAAGATCTTAAATCATCAGAATTAGGCTTAAATGAAAGACCGAGTTGGATCACAGTTTTATTTTCAAATGTTTCCACACACTCTCTGAAAATATTTTTAAAAAATCTAGTATTTGTATCTTGAATAGAATTAAGGAGTTTATTTTTCTCATCATATTCTTTAATAAATGTTTCTGTATCTTTAATTAAACAAGGACCTGCCACAAATCCTTTTGATGGGAGGTTCTTTAATCGAGGATAATTATCTTTTGCAAGACTTACTACTTCATCAAAATCAATAGATTGATTTTTTGCAATATTATAAAATTCGTTTACTAATGAAAATTCCGCGTACCTATAAGTATTTGTAAATAGTTTTAAAAAGACGGCATTAATATAAGTAGTTTTTTTACCAAGTATATCTATTGATTCAAAAAAATCCTTAAATATCCTATATTCAGAATCATCTTTTACACCAATTATTTGGGGCATTGTTGGTAGTTCCTCGAGACTCATGCCCTCAGCTATCCTTTCTGGGCAGTAAGCAAGCTTTAGATTTTTTTGAACAAATAATTTATTTTTCTCTATCTTTTCAATAGTATCTATATTGATTGTTGATCTTAAAATTATTTTTGATTGAAGGGGTGCATTTTGAAGTACATCATCGAGAACCTTATCAAAAATTTTAATATCTTTTGTTTTTGAGGAACTACCTAAAGTTATAATTATAAATTCAGAATCTTTAATTGATTGAGTTTTAGTTGATAATTTGATTTTGTTTTTTTTAGCTTGTTTCCAATAATGCTCAAGATTTACCTCATTAAATGGTAACTTATCATCTCTTAAATTATTTATTATATTCTCATTTATATCAACAATTGTAACTTTATGTCCTTTTGAAGCAATATAACAACTCAAAGGTAAACCAATATGACCAGCTCCACCAATCACACTTACATTAGACTTAGGTACTTTCATTTAGACAATTATAACTTTCATTTGAAATTCCATACTGATAGTTATTAATAGTAGAAAGTATGATATTTAAATCATATTTTGCCTCAAGGGTAAGATATTCATTAGAATTTAAGCAATTGATCAAATCTTGATTCACCATTTTCATACCTCCATTACTTGAAATTAGAATATCTGCTAAATCTCCACTCTCAAAAGGGCTCAAAATGAAATAGAATATTCTACTACCTCTATTCCATCCTTCCTCTGGTCGATAAAGAAATAAATCAATTTTGATATTTTCATAATTTTTAAATTGAGTAGATAAATAAACATTAAAATGATCAATATTTAGGTACCCTTGTTGAAAAACAAAAAGTTTAATATTCTCTCTTTCAATATTTTTTGAATCCCAGATGGTCTTACCACGTGTTTCAAATTTTTCTAAATACATAAAACCTTTCTTATTGGATTCATAAAAAATAATAGGATTCCAATCATTGATCCCAGATGACAAATAGGTATTTTCGTAAGGATATGGTTTTAACTTAACTGATAATTTTTCCGCTTGCTCAATTTCTTCATTAACTTTATAAGCAATCTTGTAGTTCTGATTATTATTTTTATTTATTCCAAAATTAATATTTACAAGAATACACAAACAAGCAATAATAAAAAGTTTATCTATAGGTATTAATTGTCTTAGAGAGTTAACTATATAAAATAAAACTATTGGTACAACACTCAAATAATAATATTCATGAATGTTATAAAGATTTATAAACACAAAAGGAACGATCAAAACAAAGATAATTTCCAGCCTTTTAATAATCGTATAAACAAGAAAAATAACACCAAGAAAAATTAAACTTTGACCCCAAAAATTATCAAACAAAATACCTATGATTTTTCTATAAATTTCTAAATTTTGATACTGCTCAGTTGTTCCAAAGTTATATGTAAATAGATTTTGACTTGTTAACCAAGAAGTTAACGAGTTTTGAGATTTTTTAAAATCAGAATAAATATTCCAAACTATATATGGAATAACTGCAACGCTTAAAACATAAAAAGTTTTAATTAATTTTTCTTTATTTCTAAAAATTAGAATACAGGCAAATAAAGATAGGTAAATTACTCCAGTCGTAATCTTTGAAAGAAGAGACAAGCTTAAAAATATTGGCGCTATTTTTTTGTTATTTAGGATCATATTTAGAGACAAAACGCCAAAAAGATGTGGTAGAAATTCTATCATATAGGAATTTGAATATTTGTACAATATAGGTGTAAAAACAAAAAAAACTACAACCATCTCTGCAACTTTTTCACCTGATAAATTTAGTATGAGTTTATAACTAAAAAATACGAACAGGATATAGACAAGCCATGCAACGGGTCTTAAAGTTATGTTTTCTTTTATGCCTATCATCTGTAAAAAACCACTTAAATTTTGTAATATTGGTAACTCCATTGGAACAGTTGAATTTATTCCGAACACAGGCAGCGGGTTAAGAAAATTTATTCCTTCATCACCAATAATCTTTGCTGCAAATGCATTTTGGTTTTGTCTCCAATGCTCAGAATCTCTCAGTGGTTGAAAAAAACTTCCTAGATTAAGAATCAAACTTTGGAAAAATAAAAGTGATAAGAATCTAAATTCATTATTTACATCAATCTTGAGTTGAACTACATATAGAGCAAGTAGTAGACAAAGTGATAAAACTGTAATCCAACTTAACCAATCTTCTTTAAATTGTAACAAGCAAAATATAGGTAATATTATGAAAATACTTATTTCAACTAAATCAAAATTATTTTTTCTGAGATTTGAATAAATTGAAATTGAAATCACAAATAAACCAAATACAAAATAATTTAAATATTCAGAAGTGGGAAGGAAAAAATATATAAATGATATAAGAAAAACAAAGAAAGATAGTCCAATCAAAATTTGAAAATTCACCGACCTAAAGAATAAAGAATAAAAAATAAAAATTAATAACGAAAAAACAAAAACTAATTTAGTTGCTTTTGGATTTGTTCCAATATATATGAGTAGATTTTCTTCATCAATTACATAATCAATTACTTTTCCAACACATTTTAAATTACTGAACTCTGGAATAACATAGATTCCCTCTCCAGTCTCAAGGACATTAAGTCTATTTGAATCATTTAATTGATTTAAAATCGTATTTCTGGAAAAACATTGGTGATCTGTGCTCTGTATCGATACATTTTGATTGGGAACCAAAATAATATTCAATAAAATTGGAATTAAAGAAAAAAGTATAAATAAAGTTATAAATACCTTTGAGTATTTTTTAACAAATGAATTAAGAGTTATCAATTTTTTAAAGATTCCAATTTTTATTTATATTCAATCATATAATTATATGATTGAAATTCAAAAATTATATCTATAATGATAAAACGAAAAATTAATAAGATTATAACTGGCCAAGTTGGAACAAACAACGGTACAAACCGAGATAAATGGATTGAGAACAAATTATCCAATCTTCAAAAAGGCTCTTCAATACTTGACGCAGGGGCAGGAGAAGGAAAGTATAAAAAATTCTGTAAGCATTTAAATTACACTTCACAAGATATTGCTGAATATGATGGTTCTGGGGATGGAACAGGAATTCAGACAAAAGAAAGAAATTATGAAAAACTTGATATCATTTCAGATATTGCAGACATTCCAGTTTCAGATAATAATTTTGATAGTGTGATGTGCATAGAAGTGATTGAACATGTACCAAACCCACTCGAAGCAATAAAGGAAATTCATCGAGTTTTAAAAAAAGGTGGAAACTTGATCTTAACTGCCCCTTTTAATAGTCTTACCCACTACGCTCCATATCATTATTCAACAGGTTTCAATAGATATTATTATCAACACCATCTAGAAGATATAGGATTTGAAATTGAGGAAATTATTCCAAATGGAAATTATTTTGAATATTTAGCTCAGGAAGTAAGAAGGATTAAAAATGTTGCTTTCGAGTATTCTTCAAAAAATATCAATATATTTTATAAAATTGGTCTATATATCGTTTTGGTTTTACTAGGAAATTTAAGTAAGTACGATAAAGGCAGTGATGAGCTTTTAAACTTCGGTTATTTTGTGAAAGCTAAAAAAATATAAATTAGATCAGCTTATCTCTCCATGTTTTTGGTGTATTTTCATTTACGATCTCAATATCAAGATGATATCTAAATTTCTTAGGACCCATTTCAATAATCCAATTCGCAATCTTTTCAATTGATTTATCTAGAGGTACTGTTGTCTTGTAATCAAGTAAATCTCTTGCTTTTTCTGCTGAACAATGAGCAAATGCTACTTCTTGAGGCCTCGGATCGACAAAGATAGGTTCTAAATCTGAATTTAACACTTTTAATACTCTTTCAGATAATTCAAGAATAGATATTACGTCTTCATCCGGACCTACGTTTATCGTTTCATATATTGCATTTGGGTTTGTTAAAGAATTTATTATTGGATTTACTACATCATCAATATCCGAAAAACATCTTTGTTGAGAGCCATCTCCATATATTATCGGAGGTTGATTGTTTAGTACCCTATTAATCATTATTGATACTACATTTCTATATGGATCATCATATTTTTGTTTCGGACCAATAATATTATGTGGAACAAGATTAACAAATTCAAATTCATGAACTTTACTCATCACTTTTAAGCTTTCTTCAGCGGCAAGTTTTGCAATGCCGTATGGATCTTGAGGTTTAGGAATCATGTCTTCAGTAAATGGAACAGTTTCCTGTTCACCATATCTTGCCATACTT
>MDSZ01151760.1_pt1 | contig 10156 bp, 12 predicted proteins | sample 811201 | NCBI WGS metagenome assembly MDSZ01 (sample SAMN05326647, study PRJNA326480) | marine metagenome | isolation source: seawater | place: Indian Ocean: North | collected 2010 | reverse complement strand
CAAATCTGGTGAGATCTACGAATTAATAAATAAATGATAAATTCAAAATTTTTTAAAAATAAAAATATACTTATTGCTGGTGGCACAGGTCTTATAGGCTGCCATTTGACAAACATTTTAAATATACTTGGAGCCAACGTTATCTCTGCCTCAATTGATTCCAATGAGAGAGTAAAGCATGTATTGGATAATCCTAATTTATTTAAGTTTGTTGATTTTAGAAATTACGAAAATTGTAAAAACATTACAAAAAATAAAGATATAGTTATTAATTTAATGGGTATAAGAGAAAGTACACAGCTTGGAATTAAAAAGTCTGCATCTGCAATGAGTAATTTTTTAATTTGTAATACAAATATTGTATCATCCTCTTTTGATAATTCAGTTGGAATGTATTTGTTTTGTGGAAGCATAAATGAATATCCACCAATAAAATTTAGACATGAGGATTGTGTTTGGGATGGCTTGCCCTCTGCTAATGATAGATATGTAGGTGTTGCCAAAAGAGTAGGAGAAATGCAAGCAGAAGCATATTCAAAACAATTTGACTCTAATATTGTTAAGATTATTAGACCATCGAATGTGTATGGTCCATTTGATAATTTTAATCCGAAGACTGCCCATGTAATACCATCTTTAATTTATAAAATTTTAAATTCTAAAAAGAATGAATTAGTAGTAGCAGGTGATGGTTCAGCGATTAGAGATTTCATATTTATTGAGGATTTAGTAGATGGAATTTTATTGACTCTTGAAAAAGGAAAAACTAATTTTCCATTTAATTTAGGATCAGGATATGGAATTACAATAAAAGAGTTAGCTGAAACAATTAGGAAAATTGTTGATCCAAATATAAAAATTATTTGGAATAGTGAATTAAACTCTGGTGATGACATAAGAGTATTAGATGTTTCAAGAGCAAAAGAACACTTATCTTTTAATCCAAAAACCCCAATAGAATTAGGTTTAAGAAAGACTTTAAAGTGGTATACAGAAAATAAAGATTTAGCTTACAGGCTTGGCAGAACTTATGAATAGAAATATTAAATATAAAATATCAGATTTATTGGACAAGCTTACTGTTTTACAATTAAAACAAATAGACTCAAAAGTAAGATATAAAGATTTTGAAAAAACAATAAAATTAATAATCAAGGAAATAGATTTCACTTATTTAAATAATAAAAAAAAATTTTATTTTGATTCTAAAATTATTCGTTTAATTATTATTTTAACACAAATTAATACTTATATTTGGTTGTTAAGATCTGAAATATCTAAAACAAATAAATCTTTAAATAAAAATATGAAAATTTCACATCAATTAAATGCACTTAGGAATATAGCAAAGAATGAATTAAGCTTAATTTTTTCAAAAAATGACAAAGCTGCAGTGAGAACAAACACAAATAAAGAAGACTTAAAAGGCTGGAATTTTACCTTACTTAATGAAAAATAAAGATTTTTATAATTTAAATATAAGTGAATTAATTGATTTAATTAGCAACTTTCAAATTAAAGAAACTAAACTAAATAACCAGCATTTTTCTAAAGAATTAAATAAAGCCTCTAAAGATCTTGAGAAACTTTTAAAAAAAAAGAAGATTAGAGTGACATCTAATATCATAAGAAAAATAATTTTTGTTAGTATGACAAATTTATTAGTCTGGGAGTCTAAAGACGAAATGCTTTTGAATAAAAAAAAATATTATCCAATTTTAAAAAAAGCTCTTCAAATGAACTCGATAAGAAATGCTACTACTAATTCTCTTATGGATGATTTTAAAGAGTCTGACCTTACTAGAAATAGAGTTGTTAAGTTTACTAAAACTGACCCTCTGTGGAAAAAATTCTTAATTAAAAAGTTATCATAGGTATATTTTCTATTACACTCGATCATGATTAATAAAAAAATTAAAATTTCAAAAACTAATATAGAGGTTTACCCTATAGGTCAGGGGACTTTATTTGGAAGAATTTTAGATAAATCTAAAATTAGTGACATAGTAAAAAGAAAAATTTCTATTTTAGAATACGGTATTGAATTAGGTATGAATTATTTAGACACAGGCGAAGACTATGAAGGTGGATTATCAGAAGAACTACTAAGTAAGATTATTAATAATAAAAGAGATAAAGTTGTTGTTGGATCAAAATTTATACCCTCAAATAATTCATATAATGATGTTATTTTTGCGTGTGAGTCATCTCTTAAAAGATTAAAAACTGATTATATAGATATTTATATGACTCACTGGCCTAATCCAAATATTCCTATTGAAGAAACTATAGCTGCCTTATCGTATCTTGTTGAACAAGGAAAAATCAGGTGTTTCGGCGTAGGAAATTTTAATATTACCCAATTATCTGAAGCAATAAAATACGATAATATAAACAAGTTTAGTGTTCTTCAAACAGAATATGATTTATTTAATAGACAAGCAGAAGAAGAAATTTTCGATTTTAATAAAATTAATAACATAACAACATTATCGTATAAGTCTCTCGGGAAAGATTTATATACAGATACAGAAAAAAAGTTATTAGATGATTTATCAAAAAAATATAAAAAAAGCATAAGAAGCATTGTTCTTAATTGGATTACATCACACCAAAATACATTAGCACTAACAAGCTCAATGCAAGAGACTCATACTTTAGAAAATTATACTTCTTTATCATTTAATTTGACAAGTGAAGATATAAGTTTGATTAATAATACATTTCAAAGAAGTACAATTAAAATTTCTCCCAATAAGATTAAAGTGAATGATTTTGATGAATCAGATGCAGCACATAAGATTTACACAACTATTGAAGAAGCTATTAGTAATAAGTTAAATATTCAACCTAGCGCTGTTGAAATTTCTGAGGAAATAAAAAAAGATGGAAAATTACTAAGACCTATAGAATTGAAGAAAAATCCGGATTTAAATAGTGAATACCCTTATTTACTAGTAAGAGGTCGAATGAGATACTGGGGATGGGTTATAGCTTATGGATATGAAAAAGAAATAGATTGTAAATTATTTTAAACTTGTCTTAGTTCTTTTTGCTTCTCTGCCTTCTCTAAAGCTTATACCATCTTTTATATAAGTTAAAAGTAATGCATATCTATTTTTTTGTGATGTATTAGGAATAGAGCCATGCACGACATTTGAATGGAGAAGAACAGTGGATCCCTTGTTTAATTTTATAATATATTCTTTATAATTTTTTTTTATTACACTTTCATATTTAACTAAACCTTGTATCTGAAAAGATACTTCCTTCTCGCTGTTCTCTTTAACTTCCAAATTCCCATCTTTATGAGATTTTTCACAAACAATAAGATTACCCATATTGTCGTCTAATATATCTGCTAATGCGGTCCAAGCAGATATGAAACAATTTGAGTCTTCAGGCTGAACCCAAAGACCATCTTGGTGTTTAGAAGAGCCTGAGGTACCTGGGATTCCATAAAAAAATGTTGACTGAATCCCGAACAATTCATTTTTTTTTGAGATGAGAGATTTTATTATATTAATCAATTTTTTATTTTTCATCATTTCCATAGAAAATTTATTAGATTTATGAATTTGTTGTTCAGGTACAAAAGATTTATTTATGCTATTTTCAAAGTAATTTGACTCGGCAATAAGCTTATCACAAACATCATCTTCAAATAAATTTTCTTCAATATGAAATCCATGACTCCAATAAAATGATATCGCAGATTCAAAATCATTTTTAAATTGAGGGATATTCAACTCTTTAACTGTTGTATTCATAATGGTTAATAGTTAACATAATAATCAAATTTTTAATAAATAAAATTAATTTTAATACTATTATAAATGAAATTGATAAAACTAAATAAAGCTGAATTATCAAAAAAAAAAGAAATTATTAGCTTTGAATATGAAATAAAAAAATTATACGAAGAAGGTAAAATTAAATCTCCTATTCATCTATCAGCCAATAATGAAGATCAACTTATAAAAATTTTTAGAAAAATTCACTCTAAAGATTGGGTAATATCTTCATGGAGAAACCACTATCATGCCCTTCTTCATGGTATATCAAAAAATAAACTAAAAAAATTGATAATTAATGGAAAAAGTATGGGAGTTATATCCAAGAAACATAAATTTTATTCCTCATCAATAGTTGGGGGAGGTTTATCAATCGCATTAGGTATAGCATTGGGTTTAAAAATGAAGAAATCTAATTCCTTGGTGTATGTTTTTATTGGTGATATGACATTTGAAACAGGTGTTTTTCATGAAACTTATAAGTATGCCAAAAACTTTAAACTTCCTATAAAGTTTATTATTGAAGATAATAATATGAGCACTAACTCACCTACAGATAAGGTGTGGAATAAAAAAAGCAAAATACCAAAAGATGTAATTTATTATAAATATAAACGAAAGTTTCCTCATCATGGAACTGGGAATTGGGTTTTATTTTGATATGAAATATAAAGACGAATTAATTAGATCTATGACATATCTTTCAAAAAAAAAAGACACTCTTTTTTTAGGTCAATCTGTTTCATATTCTGGTAATGCTATTTTTAACACCCTAAAAAATGTTCCTAAAAATAAAAAAATTGAACTACCTGTATTTGAAGATGTTCAAATGGGAATATCAACCGGATTAGCCATACAAGGATATACACCTATATCTTGTTACCCTAGGTTTGATTTTCTCATATTGGCTATGAATCAAATGGTAAACCATTTAGATAAGATGAGACATATGTCAAATAAAGAATTAAGACCTAGGGTTATAATAAGGACCTCTATTGGTTCAAAGAAACCTTTAAATGGAGGCGTTCAACATACACAAGATTACACTAAAATGTTCAAAAGTATTTTGACAGAAATTAATGTTGTTCTACTCAACGATCCTGAAAAAATTTTTATGGAATATAAAAATGCTTATTTAAGAAAAGACTCTATATCAACTTTAATGATAGAGCATGGTGATTATTATAATGAAAAATAAAATTTTAATTTGTGGTGCTACTGGGTTTATAGGATCTAACATACTCAAAGAATACGATAATTCAAAAAATTTAATTTATGCGACCTATTTTAAAACCAAACCAAAATATAGAAGTGAAAATATAAAATGGAGAAAAGTTGATTTAACTAAAAAAGAAGATGTAAAAAAAATTATGATTAATTTCGATATTGTTTTTCAATGTGCAGCATTTACCTCAGGAGTTGAAGATATGTCTAAAAATCCATTTTTATTCATAACAGATAATATAATAATGAATAGTCTAATTCTACAGGAAGCAATAAATAAAAAGATAAATCATTTTATTTTTTTAAGTTGTACAGTCATGTACCATCATTCTTCAAAGCAATTAAAAGAAAATGATTTAAATCCAAAAAAAGATATACACCCTAACTATGCGGGTATAGCAAAATTAAAATTATATATTGAAAGTTTATGTGAATTTTATTCTAAAAACAGCAATACAAAATTTAGTATTTTAAGACACTCTAATCTTTATGGACCAAATGATAAGTTTTTTAGCAATAAGTCTCATTTTATGGCTGCAATAATATCTAGAATAATCAAGCTTAAAAAGAATGAAACACTAGAAGTTTGGGGTAGTGGAAATGAAAAAAGAGATTTTTTACATATTCATGATTTTTTAAGAGCTTTAAAGATGATCATAAAAAAACAAAAATCAAATTATGAAATTTTTAATGTTTGTTTTGGAAAACAATATTCTATAAGAGAGATTATTGATAAATTAACTTCAAATAATATTTTGAAAAATAAAGTTAAATTTTTAAAAAATAAACCAACTATAAAAGTAAATATTCTCGTAAGTAATTCAAAAATAAAAAAAATTATAGGTTGGCAACCTACAGAAAAAATTGAAACTTCAATTATAAAAACTCTTGATTGGGTAAAATATAATTATAAATAAGTTAAATATTTTCAGTAAAACTATTATATTTTTTAATATTTAATTCCTTTTTATTCATTAATAGCCAGTCAATTGTTAGTTTTATACCTTCTTCAATACTTATTTTTGGCTTATACCCAATTGACATTGCTCTATCTATATTCATTAATCTTATTTTGTCGCCTGCAGGTTTTGATACATCCCATTTTATTTCTAAAGGACCATTTGGTATATTATTATTTATAATTTCTACGATTTTTCTAATTGAAGTTTTTTTTCCTGAACCTAGATTAATAGGTTTTGAATACCCTTTCCTAACTGCTAAGATCATTCCATCTGCAACATCTGAAGAATAAACAAAGTCTCTTATTGGACTTCCATCTCCCCATACTTCTAAGTATTTTTTAGCATTTAAAGTTTTATATATTAGCGATGGAATTACCATTGCATTATTGATATCAAAATTATCAAAAGGGCCATAAACATTAGCTGGCCTAACTATCGATACTTTATTCCATTTATATTGTATTTCATAAGCTTCACTTTGTAATTCTGATATCCTTTTAGCCCATCCAGCAAACCTATCATTTTTAGATGGAAAAGATTTCCATACATCATCCTCTATAAAAGTTTTTTTAGGTGAATAGACACCTATTGAACTTGTATATAAGTATCTTTCAACTTTGTTTCTCCTTGCTGCTTCCATTAAATTAATACTGAACATAATAGTTGGAACAAAAAAACTAGCAGGTTGTTCAATTGTCATCTTTGGAGACCCTTTTACTCCAGCTAAATTGAAGACTATATCCATATTTTTACAAACTTTCATACAGTTATCAAAATTCCTAAGATCACATTTGATAAATTTAAGATTTTTTGAAGATTTAAAATTATCTAAAGAAGCTACAGTAACATAAGCACCAAAACTAAGTAACTTTTGAGTTAGCTGTCTTCCAATCATTCCACTACCACCAGCAATCAAGATTTTTTTTTTAAAATAAAACTTAGACATTATATTTAGATCTAAAATACTGCAGTAAATCTTGTGAGCTTTTTTTTAATTTCGTAGTATTTTTCCATCCTGTATGTTTTTCGAATTTTGTTATATCAGGGACTTGAAGAGTTATGTCATTTTTTCTTATCAGCTTTGGATCCAGATATGTCTTAATTTCTTTATTTGAATAAGATATTAGTTGCTTCAAAAAAGTTCAATTTTAATTGGTTCAATGCCCCCAATATTATAAATTTCACCAATTTTACCTTTTTTTGCAGTTAGCCAGTAAGCCTCCATTGCATTTTGCATATCTAAAATAGTTCTTATAGATTTTAAGTTTCCGTGATGTAGTAATTTTTTTTTTCCACTTTCTATTAAAGCTATTTGATTAGCCCAATTAGAGGCGAATAAATTTGTTCTTCTAGGATTTAAATAAGTGAACATTCTAGTAATTATTATTTTCATATCAAAATTTTTGTAATAATTCTGTGCCATTAAATCCTGAAATGTTTTTGATACCGCATAAGGATTAGACGGATTAATAATCTGATCTTCTTTAATTGGCAGGTTCTTTTTTGAAACTTGCCCATATACCTCTGAAGTACTACAAATTATTATTAATGGGGAAAATGATTTAATAATTCTTATTGATTCTAATAAATTCATAGTTAATTCACAATTATTTTTAATTATTTGGTAGGGTTTTGAAAATGAAAGCTTTACATCTGCATTTGATGCTAAATGAAATATTAAGTCTGGTTTAATTTTTTGAATTATATTTTTAGTTTTTTTAAAATCTGTTAGGTCACATTTATAAGTTTTTATTTTTTTTTTATTTAAATGATTAATATTTAAATCATTGCTATTGTTGTAAATTCCATAAATTTTAGAATTTATATTTTTATTTAATAAGTGCTCTGCTAAATAACTTCCACCGGAACCATGTATTCCTGTAATTAAAATTTTGGAGAATTTTCTCATTTAAAATTAATAATTACGATCATGGTCTAAATTTGAAAAATTAGAATATGCTTTGATTACTTCTGTAATTCCTTGATCAAGACTGACTTTAGGTTTCCATCCTTTTTTTTCTAATTTTCTGTTTGAAACAAAATAATCTCTTTTGTCAGGATCATACGCGTTTTTCATTATTTTAATTTTTACGTTCTTAAGATGAGATTTAATTTTTTTACATAGCTCTAACTTAGTTAAATTAGCCTTAGATAATCCAACATTATAAATATTGTTTTTTAGCATATCAAAATTTTCTAAGCAAAAGTCAAACGTATAGCTTATGTCTCTTAAGTGAATAAAATTTCTTCTAAAATTTGGTTCAAAGATTGATAACTCTTTATATTTAAGGGCATTATAAATAAAAAAATTCACTAATAGGTCTCTTCTATTTCTATATCCTATTCCAAAAACAGTTGCTAATCTGAGTGATATAGAATTTTCTCTATTTAAAATCATTTGTTCAGCGTTTTTTTTTGTTACTCCGTATAAAGATATTGGCAATAAAGGTGTCTTTTCATTACACAATTTTCTTGTACTAGCTATTCCATAGCCACTATTTGTGTTAGGAAATATTATTCTTTGATTTTTAGAAACAATTTTTAACATCTCCTTAATTGCTACTTCGTTGGTAGATATGGCTTTTTTTTTAAATTTATCGCATAATGGAGCACCAACTAATGCCGCTAATGGAAAAATTACATCATGAGATTTTAAAATATTTTTTATTTTTGATATATTTCTTACATCTTCATTTATGAATCTAAAATTTTTATGAAAGAATAAGTGTTTGAGTGGTTGTTTTTTATATGAAAGGTTATCAATTACAGTAACTTTGTAATTTTTAGTGATTAAATCAGTGGCAATCATAGATCCTAGGTAGCCAGCTCCCCCAGTTATTAAAATTTTCATAATAGTTTATTTAAAGTCTTGTAAAGATGGTCAATTTCTTTTGTTAAATCTTTCGCAGAATTTCCAACAGCAAAACCAAAATCGTGAACATTATTAGCGTGAACTAGTTTTTCAGGGATTTTCAAATTAAAGTGATCTTTATATGAATGTCTTACAAAATTCCCACCAGTTATTGACCTAAATTGAATGTTTTTTTTTCTAAGTATATTAAATATTTTTGTTAATAACTTTTTATCAGGGTCTTTCAATAAAAAAGGAAAAGAAAAACTTGAGTCATAATCTTTAGATTTAAAAACTTTTAGATATTTTGAATTTTCAAATAAATTATAAAAAAATTTAAGATTATGCCTTCTAGTTTTGATCATTTTATTTAATTTTTTTAATTGTGTTATTCCTAGAGCAGCATAAATTTCATTAGGTCTCACATTATATCCTGGCATTATAAAATTATATTTTTCAAAACCTTCATAATTATTTTTAACCAGAGGATTTTTTTTGGGAAGATTTCTAGTCCACCCATGGGATCTTAGTGAATTCATTAAACAGTATAATTCAAAATTATTAGTTGATGCCATCCCTCCCTCTATTGTACAAATATGATGAGAATAAAAAAAACTATGGGTAGATATATCCCCAAAACTACCAGTCTGTTTATTGTTTATTTTTGCGCCTAAACTTTCACAATTATCATTAAAAAAATATATTTTTTTTGACTTACATAGAGCTTCTATTTTTTCTAACCTTGCAGGATTTCCTAATATACTAACTCCAACAATTAATTTAGTTTTTTTGGTGATATATTTTTTAATTTTTTCTATATCAATATTCAGTGAGTCCTTTTCACAGTCAATTACTATGACTTTTAAGCCATATTGTTGAAGTGGCGCATAGGTCGTACTCCATGATATTGCTGGTACTATTACTTCATCACCTCTTTTTAGTGGATTATTTTTTTTATAAAATAATGATGCTATAGCTAGTAGATTGGCTGATGAGCCTGAATTTACCATAAGTGAATATTTTTTATTTACTGTTTTTGAAAATAAGTTTTCAAATAACTCAGTTTTTTTTGAGATTGTAAATTGATTTTCTTTATGTAGTTTTTTTAGTACTTCTCTTTCTTTTTGTCCCCATGTGTCATAAGATAGTTGATATTCCATAATTAATGATGTTTATACTAATAGCAAAAAAAAATAAATAAAATTATGATTATCACTAAGACTCCCTATAGAATATCTCTATTTGGTGGGGGCACAGATCTTTCAGCATGGTTAGATAATGGAAATGAAGGATTAATTCTTAGTACTTCAATTAATAGGTATTGT
>MDSZ01120639.1_pt1 | contig 10156 bp, 11 predicted proteins | sample 811201 | NCBI WGS metagenome assembly MDSZ01 (sample SAMN05326647, study PRJNA326480) | marine metagenome | isolation source: seawater | place: Indian Ocean: North | collected 2010 | reverse complement strand
TTATTACAGACACTAATGGCTGGTTTCTAGATGATAAAAAATCAAAGCATATAAAGTCAATTGGTGTTGAGAAAGTTCAGCTTTCCTTAGATAGTTTTATTGAAAAAGAGCATGACAACTTTCGAAATAAACCTCATTCTTATAAAAAGGTAATGAGAGCAGTTGATGCAGCTTTAAATGCTGATTTGAACTTAATACTTTCAACTGTGCTAGTAAATGGAAGAGCAAAAACAAAAGAATTTGAGGATATGTGCAGATTTGCCACTGATAGGGGTATAGGACTGTACGTATCTTACGCAAAACCAGTTGGTAGTGCTACAGATCATCCAGAATTCGTAATTACAAAAGAAGACGCAGACATTGTACGTCAGCTTGAGGAAAAATATAATGTGTTCACACACATGACACCATCATATGGTTCGTTCAAGGGGTGCATAACTGTTAAAGGAATAATAACAATAACATCAACAAACGAGGTTACACCTTGTCCATACATTGATTTTTCACTTGGAAATTTGAGGAAAACATCATTAAAAGAGGTTTTAGACAGAGGTATGAGAAATAAATGGCTTGGACCACATAGACCTGACTGTTTAATTGGAGAAGATCCTAGTTTTATTAAACTACATCAAGAAAAAACAGCCAATAGAACTCATCTTCCTGTTCCCTGGGGCGAAGGATTCTCCGATGATAACGAGCTGTTTTAATATTAATGTTATCACAAGATTTATTTGACAGCTCTGGTAGATGTTTAGCTAATTTAACAAACGAACCAGCATACAAAAAATCTAGAAAATATTTTTATATTGACGAAAAAACTATAAATGAAATTGATGATATTAAAATATATAACAATTTAAAAAAATACTTTAAAGAAAAAATATTAATAAGTTTTGAGGATTTTAAACTTAAAATAAAAAGCTTAAAATCCGAAATAATTAAAAAAAATGAACTTAAAAACATCGAAAAAGGTATAGGAATACCTTTCATCACTCCTATAATTAATAATCATACTGATATTGGAGATGATATTGATGAAATACTCGTACCTGCACTAGAAAAGTCATATAAAGATCAATTTCCAAATTACGAGTTCGTTAATCACTGCAAAGAAAGTTTAAAAAACAATCTCTCTGTGAGCAAGGATATCAGATATGATAAAATCCTTAGTAAAATAAAAAATGAAAATGTAGTTGGAATTTTATATTTTAGTTTAAACGAATTTTCATTTCCTGCTGCAGAAGAAATTGTTAAGAAATTACCAGAGAATTTCAATTTGACGGGACCGTATGAATTATTTTCAGCAATAATAGGTTTTCCAAACTTACTTTTAAGAAATGAGAAATATCCACCATTAATTTGGTTATCTTCCGTGAGAGATAAACAAAATCCAATGATAGGTTATCATATAGAGCCCTATGGATACAATCTAACATTTAATAGAAGACCACATTTAGATCATGTAGCAGAGTATTGGTGGCACTCAATTGCGCTAACCGATTAATTTTGCTAGAAGATAAAATTTTATTTAAGGATATTTCAAAAATAATCAAAATCACAAGTCATTTGTGGAAAAAAATAAATAAAAAAAATTTTTTCCTGACTGGATGCACTGGTTTTTTTGGAATTTGGATTTTATGTACTTTTGCAGAGGCAATAAAAAAATACAATTTGGATATAAAAATATTTGTACTTACAAGAAATAAAAAAATTAAAAATAGCCATTTATACAAAAAACTTTTAAAAAATAATAAAAGTATAATTTTCATTTTTGGAGACATCAGATCATTTCATTTTCCAAAAAAAATAAAAAAAATAGATTTTGTAGCTCATGGTGCAACCACTAGCGCTGAGGAAACTTTTAATCGTCAAGATTATAGATTAAAAAAGGATATTATTATAAAAGGCACAAAAAGAGTTTTAGAATTTGCAAAAATTAAAAAATGTAAACATTTTCTTTACCTGAGCAGTGGCGCTGTTTACAGAAGTGTAAACAAAAATATTCTCATAAATGAAAATTCTCCAGTTTTAAAAAAAAACAATATATCCAAAATAGATAATGAGATAATCGTGCTAGGAAAATCAAAAATATCTGCAGAAACAAATACGAAAAAATTTTGTAAGGAAAATAAAATATCCTATTCAATTGGAAGATTTTTCACATTCATTGGTCCATTTATGCCAATGAATGTTCATTATGCTATTGGAAACTTTATATTATCTAATTTTAAAAATAAAAGTATAGTCCTTAATTCAACCGGACAATCAACTAGATCATATATGTATATATCTGACTGTGTAGCTTATTTTTTTTTACTTTTGCTGAGCACCAACTCTAACGGTGTCTACAATATAGGCTCTGAAGAAAAAACCACAATTTTAAATTTGGCAAAAAAAGTTAATAAAATATTTAAAAACAGAAATGATATAATTATTAAAACTGAAAATAATATAAAAAGATATTATGTTCCAAATACAAAAAAAATCCAAAAAAAATTTGTTAAATTTAAAACAGTCAAACTAAATGACGCAATTATAAGAACTTTTACTCATGTTAAAATGAATAAAAAATTATATTTATGAAAATAGAAAGCTTGATTTCATTATTAGAAAAGAAAATAAAAAATAAAAAGAAGATGGATGAGAAGTTTTTTTTATTTTTAACAAGATGTACACCAATGGTAAATGTTGATCTTTTAATTAAAAATAATAAAAAACAAACTTTGCTGACTTGGCGCCAAAATACCGTAAAAGCAAAACCAGGATGGCATTTACCTGGAGGTATTGTAAGATTAGGAGAAACATTAAATGAAAGGGTTAGAAAAGTTGGATTAATTGAACTTGGGGTCAAAGTTAAAAACATTAGTTTAAAACCAATAGACTTCAACCAAATTATATTAAATCAGGATAATAGATCACATTTTTTTTCATTTCTTTTTTCTTGTGAATTATCTTCAAAACCGCCAAATCGTATACTTTATAAATTTGAAAGTAAAAAAAAAGTTTTAGAAGGGCAATATAACTGGTTTGATAGTTGTCCAAAGAATATTTTGAAACCTCATTTAATTTATAAAAAATACTTAAATAGGATTTAAATTATTTTATTGTAGCGTAAAGGACTGTTTCACTTACAAACCCTGTATAGTTTCTTAAAAAAAATTTGTACTTTTTATTATATTTAAAAACTAAATTTATTACTTCCCATAGATGCTGAGGATGGTGATAAACAGATATTGCAAGATCAGGTTCATTTTTTTTTATTATTTTCTTTGATCCTTGAATTGCTTTTATTTCAGCACCTTCAATATCAAAATTAATTATTGTAGGAATTTTTAATTTTTCTTTCACTATATTGTCTAGAGTATTTAATATAATTTCTGTCTTTCCACTTTTATTAATATTACTATTTGTTCCTTGTCCACTTGAAAATTTTATTTTACGTCTTTTATTCCATAATCCTATACGCATTAACAAAATATTTGATAAATGATTTTTAAAGTTTTTAATAACGTTGATTTTTAGTTTTTGAAAATTATTTTTTTCAGGTTCAAAACATATTATATTTTGAAAAAAAATTTTTTTTTTTTCATCTGTAAAATAGTGTCTCCTGTAAATGAACCACAGTTAAAAAAAGTTTTATATCCCTTATATAATTTGATATCAGTTGGAAAAAATTGATCATTTAAAGGCATATTACTGATTTTATAAATTTTTTTTGATAAAAAAGTATTTAAAATTTGCATAAAAATTCTTTTGCTTTTTAAATCATCCAATTCATTATATGCAGCTTTAATATTTTGAATGTTTTTATAAAAAAAACTTTTTTTTTTAGTAATAAAGTTTCTTTCATAAGTTGTATGAAAATCATAAAATTCCCAAAAGAAATATACATTTTTAAATCCAAGTTTCTCAAATTTTTTTTTAATTTTCTGGCCTTCAGATTTATTTCCAATAGTAATGACCACAATGAATTTATGTTGTAAATTTCTAGAAATAGATAAGTTCTTTAAATTTGTATATTGAATATGTGAATTTTTTTTTTTTGTTAAATTTTTTATCTACTATTATAGATGGTGTAGAATCAAACTTTTTTAGGACAAAATTATCAAATGAATGATATCCATTTCCATAACCATAAACTATTAATTTTTTTTTATTTATAGTTTTGTCAAAACTTGTCTTTAAATTAATTTTACTAAAATTTGAGTTTATAATTTTTCTTATTTGGGAGGAATTCAAATTTAAAAGTTGTTTAGGTGTTCTGAGCTTCAAGCTTTTTTAAAAGTGGATTGTATGTAACCTGATTGTTCCATCTGTGTAGACCGTGATCTTGACATGTTAAGCAAACATCAGAATTGGTTCTTTTATTAATTAAATCTTTAAATTCAATATCCAAATAATTTGGATGAAGTTCTGAATAAGAATATGCACAACATGGCATAACACTCATATCCCAATTGATAACTGGGACTATTCTAGTTAAAATACAATTTTTATCTATTTGATCTTTGCATTCATCTAATAAGTTATCTATATCTCTTACCAATAAATTAGCAGCAGCCTCTGCTTTTGGATTGACTTTTTTAGTTTTTGAATATTCTAACATGAATTCTTGCATTATGATCCCCAACGAGGGATGAAAATTAAACTGATTTTTATTACACAACTCTCTAGCAATTTTAATCTCTTTCAAATTATGTTTATAAATATGAAAATAAAATTCTACACTAGTTTTATAATTATATTTCTTTATTATCTTACTCAATAGTTCAACATTTCTGGAAAATTTTGGCCATTTTCCACCTGTGTGTGTAACTTCATATGTTTCCTTACTCATACCTGAGCAACTTATTCTTATTTGCGCTGGTTGTGCTTCTATGGTTTTTTCAAGATGCGTAACATTATTTAAGTTTGTTGAAAGACCGCTAGCTAGACCTAGTTCATTATTATATTTAATAATTCTTGGAAGATCTTTATTTAAAATTGGCTCTCCCCAAACATATAAATCTACCAAATATAAAAAAGGAATATCCTTAACCATTTTATCAATAATTTTTTTATAATTTTCAAATGACATAAATTTTCCATTTGGAATTATTTCTGTATCAGCTCTTATGCAAGAAGAGCACCTAAGATTACAAATACCTGAAATTTCAACAGTGGGGTAGAATGGACAAAAAAATTGAATACTAAAAAAATCTTTATTTTCTTTAAAATTATTTTCTGACAAAATTGCACCAATTTCTTTATTTTTACTGTCTACACTTGCGGTTAAAACTACACTATTGGAAGAATTATAATTTTCAAAAAAATTATTTGGAGAAATTACATCTATATTATCTATTTTTGTATTTTGGATTTTTTTTGATGAGTCAATAAAATTAAATACTTTAAAAAAATTTCTAGCCATAGCTCTATTGAAGCCTCTTCCTTTTTGGCCAGCACCCCAAATAAAAATCTTTCTATCCTTAAATATATCAGTTACGCTCTGATAATTTTGCACCTTGTACACACTTGCATCACACTTTGAACTCATAAAACTCTTTTATTTTAAATTGAAAAATAAATCAACTTCAATTATTTAATATTGAATAAACATCATTTTCGTTTAATCGTATAAAATTACCTAAAGTTAAACTTGGATTTATTTTAACTGCTTCTCTAGAAATCTCATAATAATTTGATTTAAAAATATTTATTTTTTCCAAGTTATTATATTCAGGAATAATTTTTGAAAAATACAAGTTAAATATCTCATCACAAGTTAAGTTTGATTTATTTATTTCCATATAATTTAATTTTAAAAAATAGTTTTTCAAATCTTCAAATTTTTTGCTCTTGTTTTTTTTTTCTACAAATTTCATCCACTTTGGAAATATTATGGATACAATTGCTCCATGAGGTGCATCGCTTTTTACACCAATTTCGTGAGCAATACCATGCGTAGCCCAGTCTTGTTTGCGACCAAAACCAGCAGTATTATCATGAGCAAGTTTTTGTGCCCAAATCAAATCGGGAAAACATGTTTCACTAAAGCTATTATTTGAAAATTCTAATCCATATTTTATTAGAGTTTTTAAAATTCCTAAACAAATTTCATCAGAACATGTAACATCATTTGTATTAGTGAAATATCTCTCGAGCACATGACAAATTGAGTCACAAATTCCTACTCTTATCAATTTTTCTGGAGCTTTCGATATGATGTTAGGTTCCAAAATAGAGAATAATGGTCTCATTTGTGGATGTCCAAATCCTATCTTTTTTCCATCCTTGGTTATTGTCCCGCCATCACTTGATTCACTCCCTGATCCTGACAAAGTTAATATTGCACATACTTTTCTGAATAAATTTGGACTTTTTTTTTGTAAATAAAAATTCCAAAAGTCGTGCTCACAATCTATAGCAATTGATATTGTTTTTGCGAGATCTATGACGCTTCCTCCTCCCACTCCCATTATTAGATTTGGATCAAATTTTTTCAAATCTTTTAAACTATCATAAATTATACTCGCATCAGGATTATGATTTTTATTTACAACATGAAAAAAGTTTATATTCTTTTTTGCGAATATTTTCTCCAATCTACTTTTAATACCGGTATTTAAATAACTTTTATTACCAGTAACGAGACATATTTTTAAATTTTCAGATAATTTCTCATCTAAACATTTTTCTAACATACCATTACCAAAGTAAATTTCAGTGCTGTTTTTAAATATACCTTCTTCCATAATAAAGCTTTTTAACTTATGTATATTTTATCTATTTAAAATATCAATATCCAGTCTATGTAGTGCAAACTTTTGACACTTTCTACATAAATTTGAATTGTATCTATTTCGAATTAATTTTTTTTTACTTAATGTTTTTGAAAAAGACACAATGTTTGTTTTATCATATAAGTGACAAACATTTATATTTCCATTAAAATTAATTACTGGAAATATTCTCTGACACAAACACGGTTTATGCTTATGAAATTGTGATTTCCTAATATAATCTTTTAATCTCCAAGGAATAAGTTTGGATTCTATCTCAGATTTTTTGTCTATCCATTTTTTTTTTGTAATAAAATTTAAAATATTTTCATAAGAATTTATATAACCTAACGCCTCGATAATTCTAACTTTATTCAAGCAATATTTAAAAACATTTTTTTTTAATTTGGGAAATAAATTATAGTTATCATACCTAATTCTTAGAAAGATATTTATTTTTCGTATTTTACTAATTTTAGATATATATTTTTTTATGGTGTTAAGACTGACTGGGTTATATTTAAGATTAATTTCATTAATTATGATAACTATTTGAATACTTTTTTTAATTTTTGCTAATTGATTAATTTTTTTTAAATTATTTTCATTGTTAATATTTGTATGAAGTGTAATAAAAGTGAATTTATCCAGTTTTTTTAAAATTTTAGTTAAATTGGGGTTTTCAAATGGGTCTTTAGAACCAGATAGATCTATGTTAAATATATCAGGATAATTTTTTTCAACAAAATTAATCCTTTCCATTGCATCTTCAAAACTTAAATATTCATCTGACCCAAGTTCATATTGCATTAATGGCGCATTAGTTAATTCAACAATCGCTTCGGGTCTGTAGAAAAATGAAATAGGTATAAAGCTTATATCACAGTTAGACTTAATTTTATCATCAAGATAATTCAAAAAAGTTGAATTACTTAAAAAAGGTATAGATTTTACAATTAGAATTTTTTTTTTTTTTTTTAAAGTTTCATTTAAAGATTTCTTATCAAAAATTGTCTTTCCATAAAATTTTTGAATTGGTTTTTTTGAATTATCAAAAAAACCAATTAAGTTCTTAAGTTTCGAAAACTTTTTAAATTTTAAATATATTTTTGATGCATTTATCCCCGCTCCCCAAATTAAATAATTCTGTCTGGGTTCCCACAAATGGATTTTAACCCCAATATCTTTAAGAGGTACAAACTTTTCCTTATCAAGATGATTTTTCATATTATGTGATTAATATTAATGGTAATATATAATACATGTTAAAGTTAATAAAAAATAATAAAATTATTTATAAATTTTTATCAGTAGGAATTGTAAACTCAACTTTTGGATATTTTTGTGGAATATTTTGTTATTTTTGGCTTTATACTGATTATGGACTTTTGATTGTTAGTATCTTTAGCAATATTTTTTCAATAACTTTTTCTTATTTTAACTTAAAATTTTTTGTTTTTAACAACGAAAAAAATCAAAATAATTGGATTGTTGAATACCTCAAAAGTTATTTAGTTTATGGTTCTGCAGCTGTTATGGGATATTTTTGTTTATATTTCTTTTTAGAGATTTTAGATTTTAATATATTTGTATCGCAAGGATTAACAATCGTACTTGTAGCTATTTTTACTTTTAATTCACATAAAAATTTTACATTTAAATAAAAAAAGTATTAAATTAACGATATACTTATAAAAAAAATGACAAATCTTATCACTATATGCACCTATACTTATAACGAAGAAAAAAATATTGAACTATTTTATAGTGAAGTCAAAAATATTTTTGAAAAACTTAATCATGAATTTGAATTAGTTATTTCTGATAATTGCTCACAAGATGAGACGGTAAATATCATAAAAAAAATAGCTAAAAAAGATAAGAGGGTAAAATTAATTTTAAATGAAAAAAATGTTGGCAGTGAGATAAATTCTTACACAGCATGGATACATGCTTCAGGAGAAATAGCAATAGCTCTGCCAAGTGATCTTCAAATACCTTTAAGTGTAATTGAACAATTAATTCATAAGTATGAAAAAACTGGATCAAATATTATTTATTTACAATATTCAGAAGAAGAAAATAGTTTTGTAGAAAAAAAAATAAGATCAATTTTGTATAAAGTATTTAATTTAATATCAGAAAATAAAATTCCATTGAATTGCGAAGGATCTGGACTTTATACAAAAGAAGTAATTGAAAAAATGAAGAATATTTCAGATAGAACGCCTTTCATGCGGTCAATAGGAGTTAAATTAGGGTTTGACTATAAGGTATTAAGATACACTAAAAAAAATAGGAAATATGGAAAAACTTCTAATTCACTTGGCTCATTTATCAATCAAGTTATTGAGGGATATATTCAAAATTCTACATCTTTGCTAAAGTTTATGTTTTTTTTGGGTATATTTTTGAGTTTAACGTGTTTTATTTTTTCAATTTATTATTTAATTAAAAAAATATTATTCTGGCAGAGTTTTAGTTTAGGAATAGCCCCAATTTTAGTTGGTTTTTTTCTTTTTAGTGGCATTCAAATATCATTTTTAGGTTTGATTGGCTACTATGTTTTAAGAATTATCAATCAAGATAAGTCATACCCAAGGAACATAATTAAAGAAAAAATTAATTTTGATTAAGTTTTATCTTTGCAAAATTTTTATCAGTGTTATAAATTTCTGTAATGTAACTAATAATTGAGATATTTCTTACACCTTTTTTTGTTATTTTATATCCGTCTGTCGACTTCTCCAAGTGGCCTAACTTAATTTGCTCTTCAATTCTTTTTTTTACAGCTTTGGTGTTTTCAAAATATATTTTATAAACATATGAGTCTATCTCTTTTTGAGATAATGTTTTTTCTTTATTATTTAAAAAATGTCCCATTATTATAACCGAAACTGAACGTGAAGCATTGAATGGAATTAACCCATATAAAGTATCATGCATAAAAAAAAATAGTAGACTTACTATAATAATATCTTTTTTATCTATAGATCTAAAATAATTACATTTTTTTAAAATAATGAAAATAATAATCGTCAAAAACAATGTTAATATTAGACTTTGAATCATTCCAAAAAAAAGTACCCCAGATGAAAAAATATTTGACCAAATAATTGCAAATAAAATTATTGTACCGACCGAAAAAAAAAATATGTGAAGAAATAAATACTTTTTTATAAATTTTTTAAAATTTTCCATAATTTATATATTTAATACAAACAAAATTTATTATATAGAATTAAAATCTTACAAATTAATAAAATTTTAATGAATAATATTTCTTTTGAGGTACTATTATTTTTACTTATTATGTATCTTCTATTATACAACATAATAACTTCAAATATTATTGAACATAAACTTAATCAGCTTTTTATATTAGTTTTAGTTAT
>MDSZ01169088.1_pt1 | contig 10157 bp, 6 predicted proteins | sample 811201 | NCBI WGS metagenome assembly MDSZ01 (sample SAMN05326647, study PRJNA326480) | marine metagenome | isolation source: seawater | place: Indian Ocean: North | collected 2010 | reverse complement strand
TTTACAGCATTTGCTTTTCTATTTACAGCATTTGCTTTTCTATTTACAGCATTTGCTTTTCTATTTACAGCATTTGCTTTTCTATCTGCTTTAATTGCTTTCCAATTTGCACTATTAGCTTTTTTTTCTGATGATTTTGCTGATTTTGCCGCATTCTCTGCATCTTCTGCTGAATTTTCTGCTGATTTTTCCATACCTTTTATTTTACCAGCATTAGCTGCATTAGCTTCATTGGTTGCTTGTACTACCGCAACCTTCAATGTATCATTAAAAGTATTTGGTGATTGAGTTTTGGTATCGGTATTTCCTTCCTTAAAGTTTTCAAATAAAGTAAAGCTTTCTGTAGCTTCAGAACTTTGCCCTGAATTTGATACTGATCTATATGTTTCTTCCAATGACTGTGGACTAATACATTCTTTCTTATCAAATAAATCACTTAAACTTTTTCTAACAGTTCCACCAGATTCGGTTCCTGGAACCTTACCACTATTAAATTTATGATATTCGATATTATTTCTTCTAATATTAAAGTATAATCTGTCTACTAAATTATATACTAAAACTGCTATTGCTATAACTATTATAACGTACCCAATAATATTTGGGAAAAAAGGAAAACTCATTAAAACTGTTGTAATTGCGATAACAATCATGCAATAAACAAGCAATTTCAATATATTTTTATATTCTCTATATTTTGCATATTCATATTGTCCAATCATAACCATGCGTTTTTTATTTTGCATTTCCTGGTTTATTTTATTTAACTCATCTTTTACATTTGTTAATTGATCATTAACAACACTATACATAGTGCTATTATTAATCAAAGCATCCTTAGCAAAAGAAGTATTATCAATTGTATTTTTATATATATTTGTTAATCTATTATACGTATTAATTCTAACGTTCATTAAACTTTCTACTTTTTGTTTTATTTTTTGGGCTTTTTCTTCATCAGAATTACTTAATTCTGTAATATTATTAAATATCTCATTTTCTGTATCTTGTAAATCTCTAATATCACTTAAAATTTTATCATGCATATTAGATAAATTATTGATTATTTCTGCATTATTCTCATTTTGTGTTGTGTCCGTGGAAGTCATTTATATATATATTTAATTATAAAATATATAAAAATTAATAAAATTAATTTAATTCTTTTTTCGTTTAATCATAGCCATGGTAAATACAATAAGAACAACAGCTGCAAATAACCAAATACCAAGACGAAGTGTTTCTGCGTTTCTTTTAAATTTCATATCTTGTATTCTTGCGTTAATTAATGCATCATTCTTAAAAGGGTTATCGTTATCTTCTTCTTTTTCTACATATTCATCATAATTATTCCTAAAGTCACCAAGTTTTGTTCTAATACTATCACGTGTTTGTACAATTTGATTTTTATTTTGAGTATATTCATCGTTATGTAAATTTTTAATATCATCTATAATTTCTTTGGCTAATTCTCTTAATTTTATATTTTTTTCAATTAAAAGCTTACTGTCTCTTTCTAAGTCTTTTGCTTGTAATTCATATGAAGCTTCAAGCTGTTTTTCTATATTTTCATAAGATATATTACATTTTCCACGTATAGCATTTTTTAAAACTTCGGGTGATGTAGAATATGCCTGATCTAAATCATTGCATTCTTTTATTTCGATATCATTTATTGTAGTATATTGTTTTCCAGAAGATTCTTCTTCTCCTGAATTATTAGATAAATCTATATATGGTTTATGCAAATTAGCCCCAATTTTACACGATTCATTATATTTTTCCTTATGTGGGTCAGTTGAACTATTTTTTTCTTCATCACATGCAGTTATTTGTCCCCTAATTAATTTGGATATTTCCTCATATCCTCTATAAAAATTACTTAACGTAGCCTCATAATCTCTTATTGCATCATCATAAGCATTTTTTTTAAACTCTAATTTTTTTCTATGTAATTCTATTTCGGGTGATTCATTTCTACTTCCTGTATTATTTTCTATAAGTTTAAGATTTTTCATCATTTTATTTATTTTACGTTCTCTTTGACGATGCATATTTTTTCCTTGTTCTAAACTACCAATAACCATCTTATTTGCAACATCTATTCCTTTTTGAACATTTTTATTATTAAAATCCAACTTATCAATACCTAATATCTTTTTAAGTACATCAAATACCATTTAATATATATAAATATAAAATTACACATATTAAAAAATTATTTTTTTTTGTTTTTTGTTTTTTGTTTTTTGTTTTTTGTCTTTTGTTTTTGTTTTTGTTTTTTACTAAATTATCGTCTTCCGATAGCAGCAACACGGTTAATAATTATACCTAATAAAATAACAAGTGCAGATAACCAAACTATATTTTGCAATGTTAATGAACTAACATCTTTTTTTCTTGAATCATAACTTGTTACAAGATCATTTACTTGCCTTCTGATTTTATTAAGCTCTGCTTTTTCATTAAGCAATTGATTTGTTTTTTGTTGTACTTCATTTCCGTAATTTTTTTCTTTTTCTGATACTTCTCCAGTATAATTTCTTTCTTCATCTGAAATTTGCTTCATTCTTATTGCGGATTCTATTAATTTATCATTTAATTTTTTAAGAATTTCTGTGGTAGCTGTATTTGAGTTTGATGGTTCGCATTGTTGACTTGGTGTCATAGCTTGACCATCTGGAATAGCATCCCATTGTTCTGGTGAAATTTCTTTAAATTCATCTGGACAACTTATGTGTTTATTAGGTAAACTATTGTTATTATCAGGATATAAACGCTTAAATCCTTTCACATCCATCCAAGCATAAAGGGTTTTATTTTCTCTTTTTACCATTATATTTACACCACTAAATCCTTTGCATGGAAAATTTATATTTGTAATAGGAGCGCCCTCATAATTTTTTAATGAATCAAATAACTCTTGATTTGGTTTTAAATCGCTATCTATATTAGGACAAAACCCTATTTCATTAAGTTTTGTCATTCGATTAAATACATCTCCTTGATATGTTTGAAGATATCCATTATCATTTATATAATATTTTTTATCTCTATATTCAAATGATTTTCCTACATATTGATCTGTACTTTTATTTTCCATTTTTTGAGTTAAATATTTTGTATATAAATCACTGTACAATTCCAATGTGTCATTAAAATTAGCCTGCTCTTGTTCCATTTTAATTGCATTTGAAGAAACTCCTGCTTCTTCAAGTTCCTTATTTGCTTCTTGTATAGAAAACCCTTCAATTAATCCTTTTTTATAATTTTTTTTATGTTTTAAAAATAACGACCCTTGTTTTAACTGATTTGTTTTATTTTTTTTTGTATTAAATAATTTTACTAAATAATCTAATGGCATCTCTTTACTATAACAATAGAAAGTATTTAAAATAAAAATAATATATATTTATTTTAAAAATGAAAAAATTATAACTCTCCTTCTTTTAGTGGAGAAACTATTTCTTTGTCTACAGATGAGGTTGGAGTTGGTATATCACTTTTCTTATTAAAAGGATTTTCTATTTTTAATATATCTTTTGTATTTTTTGTATCTTTTTTATCTAAAGAATTATTTCCTACTTTTAACTTTAACATATATTTAACTATAAATACTATTAAAAAAACAATACCGATTATGTACATCCACATTCTAATTTTTTCCCTTAATGAAGAGTAATAAATTTCTCTTTTTAATGGTACAGATAAATTTAATTCTTTACTATATTGTTCAATTAATTGAGAATGTGACATTAACTTAACAGCATCAACATCAAATTTATTATCTTCATATGCAATTCCTATTTTATTTTCAACATCTCCTTTTAATGTATTGGCCCTGTTTAATAATTGTACAAAGTTATAATGATTAGTCTCTTCAATCTCATTTAAAAACGTATGATTTCCTGTAAAAATATAACTATTTATATTATTTTTCAACTCATCATTATACATTTTTAGTTCATCTTCTATATTTTTAATTTCACTATTAGTATCTACTATATTTTCTTCTATATTTTCTTCTATATTTTCTACTATATTTTCAATATCAATAGACATGTTTATATATAAAAAATATAAAAATATATATAGTAATTTTATATTTTTCATTTATTTTTTTGTTAATACTTTTTTGTTAATTATTTTTAAAAGTATATTATCTTAATAATTTTAATATTATATACATAACCTATAATATTTGCTTTGAATTGCTGTCTTACTTGATCTTGTTATTTCACAAACCATTCCGGGTCTAAGTCCTATAACCATTGCTACAGGATCATATCGTGAAATTTCGGGAAACTCGCTATCTTTTACAATATTATACTTTTGCTTAATGGATTGTTTTTCTTCCTCGCTCATCACTCTGTGTTCAGGAACTAATTTATGATCCAAAATATTAAACATATATGAACCAATATCATTTATATTGAAATAATAACCATCACGTTTAAATATAAGCGTTATCAATTTTTTTATTTTGTCATTGGGGAGAGAATTAGACAAAATCAAAAGTTCGTCTCGTTTTGTCAATACTTCTTCTACCTGAAATAAATCATCAACAATTTCATAGATATGGTTTTGGTTTAAATTAGACAGATTATACTTAATAAAAATTTTTTTTGGATCTTCAACATCTTTTTCCGTAAGCAACATATCTAATTGATCGTTGTTTTTCATTGCTTGTATTTCATTTATATTGAAATTGTCATATCCGCTTACATCAAACCCTCGCTTTGCTAAAATGTTTAAAAGATTTTTCCTTGACTTATAAATATCAATAATTTCCTTATTTGTGTAATTAGACATTTGTATAATTATAATATAACTATTTATATTATAATTTATAATTTATAATCTTTTTTTTCAATTTTTTACATATTTGCGTTGTCAACAACTATACTTTTCCGACCTTTACTTTGTTCCATTTCTTCTTCTTCTTGTTTCTCTTCTAATTCTTCTAATTGTTGTTCCGGTTGAATTGATAATGTTTCCAACCCTTCTTTTGGTATATCTTGTTTTATTTTAATCGTTGTTTGCTTTTGTCCATCTTCCGTTACTTCCCGTTTTAAATCTTCAACATCCAATTGCCCAATTTCGTCAACAATACTTTCATCTACAGCATCATCGGTAATAACCAATGGTGCTCTGGCTTCTTCTTCTAATCCCATATAATCAATAACATTTCCTTCCTCGTCAGTTTTAACTAAATCCATTTCTGCATCAACCCATTCATAATCATCATTTTCAACATTTTTTAACGCCAATTCAGTACCATCTATAGATAAAATTTCAAATACACCTTCTATGTATCCATCCGAATCATCACTAATAAACTTAACATATTCACCTACATTAAATGCAGCCGTATCCTCTGGTTTATTTTGTATTATCTGTTCTTTTGTTTTCTCTTTTGTTTCTTCTGCATTTTCCTCGAGTTCTAATTCACTTTTCTTTACGTCTGGATCAACCTGTCCCATCATATCTTTGTCAATTTCTCTTTTGATTTCTTCTATTTTCTTATCTTGCAATCCTTCCGTCTTTTTATCTGAGATATCATTTAATAACGCCTTAATATCCATACCTCCCAATTTCACAGCAGATGTATTTTCGGTTAATGCTGTAAGCATATCTACATTCTTTTCGGTTATAATTCGCATTTGAACATTCATAGTAAGCAACTCTTGTATTAGTAACTTAAATGCATATGGAACACGAACAACACTGAAATCCTTACCATATTTCGAAACAGCATTTACGTTCATTTCATTGTCTAAGTTATAGTTGAATTTCAGGGGCCCATCCAACATAGGGCTTAAAAATATATTTTTACGCTCATTGTATATTGCAACAGAACCCGTCTGATTACAAACAGCCATGTAAAACTCATCTCCACGCACCATCATGGAATCACTAATAAATCGCGTCATACCATGGGCAATCAAACAATCGCGATCCATTTCTCCTATACGCAAACCACCATTGTTTGCACGTCCCTGAACAGTTTGTCTTGTAAGAACAGTACGTGGGCCTCTTCCACGATAATTAATCTTATCCTTAGGCATATGCTTCAATCTTAAATAAAAAGTCGGACCAAAATAAATATCAGTTTTTATTTGCTCCCCGGTCATGCCGTTGTAAAGAATTTCACAACCACTTGAATGATAACCATATTTTGTCAACATTTTTCCAAACACCTTTTGTTTTGGTCCCGTGTTTACAAATGCAGTGCAGTCTCCATGGCCACCATATAAAGCACCCGTCTTACTTAAGAGAGATTCAACTAAATGACCAATTGTCATACGACTTGGCATAGCATGTGGATTAACAATAATATCTGGTTTGATCCCTTCTTCTGTAGTAGGCATATCTGCCTCACTTAATACAATTCCAATTGTTCCTTTTTGTCCTGCTCTACTGCAAAACTTATCTCCGATCTGTGGTATACGCTGTGCGCGGATTTTGATTTTAGCAACACGTGTACCTTCTTCGCCATCTGTAATATAAGCTTTGTCTACAATACCAACTTGTCCTTTTTTGGGAACAACAGAATCATCCGTATACATATCTTCACCGGGCACATAAATAACTTTTCCTATTAATACGGTTTTTTCGGTTACAACACTACCTTCTTTAATTAACCCGGTTTCTTCATCTAACAAAGAATAATCATATCCTTGTTTTAAATCCGTAACAGGATTATTTAAAATACTCATAATAATTTTATCAGTGGTTGTGTTTTTTGAATTGCGACTGTTTTCTTCGTGTGTTTCATACATATTGTAATAACTTGTTCTAAACATTCCGCGCAATAGTGATCCCCCATTCATAATAACAGCATCTTCTACATTGTAGCCACTATAACACATTACAGCAACTATTGCATTAACGCCATATGGGTGCCTTGAATCAGTAATATAATCATAATAGCGACTTTTGGTTATAGGCGTTTGTCCCGTATTAAGTAAATAAGTAGTTTTGTCAACACGGGTTTTGAAATTAGTGTGAAACATAGAAACACCTTGCTTAGCTTGACCACACGAAAAAGCATTTCGCGGGTAAGGATTGTTTTCCGGGAAAATAATCTGATTTGCCATGAAACCAAGTACACCAAAAGAAGGGTGGATTTCAAAGTGTGTAATATTTCTAACGTTGGTGAGTGTTAATTTCTTTCTTACTTCGTTTGTTGCCAAAAGTGAACTTTCCGATTCCTGAGTATCCACATAATCAATAACGGCGGAATCACGCTTTAATATGTTTGTTTGTTTTTCCCAGTAATTATCTGTCCATGGAACACTTACCACATTTTCTTTACGTAACTCACTTTCTTTGTAGTTCAATCCATAAATATATTTCTTCCAATGAATTTTTTTGTCTAATATAGCAGAAAGCACATTTTGTCTCGCAAAACTCATAACACCATCCGTTATATAAAACAAAGGTCTTGTTGGTCTGCCAGCATCACAGAATATAATTATTTCTTTATTTCTATAATCAAAGCGTATACTTGTAAATATATTTATCATATTGTTTCTTCTATGTAATTTAAAACGTTCAAGTAAATCAAGTGGCTTATATGTGTTTCCAATCCATGTTCCATTAACAAATACCTTAGAAGAAATTGCTAAAAAGTTAAACGTACATTCTTCTAATGGCTTAACATTCATTTGTGGGTGTAGTAAATATTCAACTATAGGTTTCATAGAACAACCACTTGTAATATGAGTAGATGTAGCGAGATGTTTATGTAAACCTACATTACCTCCATCAGGTGAATGTATTGGACAAAGTAAACCCCATTGTGTAGGATTTAATAATCGTGGATTAACAACCTTTGCACCAGCACTTGAAATATATAAATTTGTTTTTCTTAGTTGACATGTAGCAGAGAAAAATGAAAGTCTATTTAAATCTTGGACAATACCGGGTCTTTTTGTATGTGGTTGAGAACCCCAATTTCCTTTAAACGCTTTTCGGAACCCTTCTTCTACAACGCGGTTACCAAAAACCAACTTTTGCTTATTCATAACAACATTTATAAATTTATCATTTTTGTAATCCGACTTATGCCAGAAATATTCTTCATCAATCTTTGAATAAATAAATTTAGTTTGTAAGTTGTAGTATTCGACAAATAACTGATATATAAGATTACCCGCAACTTCGATTCTTTTATAACTATATTTGTCGCGATTTGTAGGTGGTTCCATTTTCATATATACAAACAATAGTTTCCTAACCATGTAACCTAAATAATATGCTTTGCTTTTAAAATTAAGTTCTCCCATATGTGGTAACAAATAATCCATCAATAAATGTAAAGCATATGTAGTTGTTTGGCGTTTTGTAAAAGAAGCAATGTATTTAAGTGCTGATGACTGTGTGAAAATATAACCAGCATCATGTACGGATGGTCGAAAAAGCTCGAGCATACCTTTATTTGCTTCCATATCAATTAAACACATTTGAATGATTTCACGATCACTTTCAACACCAAGTGCACGCATTAAAATAAAAAGAGGAACTGGTTTACGTACATTTGGAACTTTAACAACAATTTGCATATTAGTATAAGATGGTTTTTCGGCTACCAACTTAACAGCCAATGTGCGGGTTGGTTTAGACGCATCTTCCGATACAGATTTAATTTCTGCACTATAAAGATAATCATCATTGCTATCTTCCAAAACATATAATACATTGTTTGCGCGTGTTTCTTGACTAACAATGGCTTTTTCTTTACCATCAATAATAAAATACCCACCACGATCACTTTTATCCTCTCCTAAATTGTACCGGGCTTCTGTAGATAGTCCTTTTAATAAGCATAGATCAGATCTTACCATAAGAGGAAAGGTTCCAAGATAACTTTTACTTATTATTTCTGAACTTTGAATTAGCTGACCATCATCATCTACATATTTAAAATCGATTTCGATATCATAATGTATAGGAAATCCATAAGTAATATTTTTTAATCTTGCTTCATTTGGATAAAGATAATGTTTTCTATTATTATCTGTTGCATCATATAAAATAGGCTTACCATAGTAAATCCTTTCTCCCGATTTACCACCAAAATAAATTTCAAGTGAATATTTATGTGTTATTTCTTCTCCGGTTTCACTTTTAAATGCATCTCCTTCCAATGATTCTACGAAATATTTTAAAGGATTACGAGTTTTCAAAACTTCTTTTAAATTTTCATTAAAAAATCTATTATATGAATCTAAATGATGTTTGGCGTGTATATCTGGATTATCTTTAAAAAATCTATCAATTGTATTCCATGAAACTTTTTCAATATCAAAATTCTGTGTAGTTATTTTATCTTCTATTATATCTTTTATTTTTGATAGTTCTTCTTGTTTTTGTGACATTCTATAATATAATTAACACTTATTTTTTAATTGTTTTAGATTGAAAAATAAGTTATTAAGTTTATTGATTTAATTTAATTTTTTCTTTTATTTTTTTTATTTTTTTTACTTAATTCTTTTAACATCATTTTGATTTGTTTTTTTTCTTCATTATTCATTTTTTCCGCTCTTTTTAATGTTTTTTTATTTAATTTGGGATTTAATAAAAACATTAGCGTAACAATGAAAATAAATGAATAACGCAAGATAATTATACCCCATGAAAGCCATTCATATCCATTATCGCAGAATAATTGTAATGTAAAAGTCCAAAAAATAATAACTAATATTGCTAAAATATATCTAAATAATAAAGCAATAAATTGTCTGCCAAATAATTTTGATCTAAATAATAATGCAAGCATTCCAACCATACTAAATAATATGGATAGCGATCCTACAACTAAGTTAATTTTACTTGGTAAACACATTCCGTTAAAATTATTTTTTATGTTATGCAAATCGATTTTGTTTTTAATGTTTGTTATCATTTTATTTAAATCCATTATAAATAAAATAAAGAAAAGAAAATTACATATGTCTTTCAGGTGTTTTCATATCTGCCGTTATCTTTGTTAAGTAAATAATCAATACACCCATTAAAATAAACATAGCAATAATTGGGAGAAAAACAAGAATCCATGATGCGGTTGTATAACCACCACTACAAAGTTTTTGTAAGATAAATACCCAAAGTGCAATATAAAATAACTTAAATACGAAAAAAGAAACATT
>MDSZ01144722.1_pt1 | contig 10157 bp, 6 predicted proteins | sample 811201 | NCBI WGS metagenome assembly MDSZ01 (sample SAMN05326647, study PRJNA326480) | marine metagenome | isolation source: seawater | place: Indian Ocean: North | collected 2010 | reverse complement strand
TTTATTATTCAAATCTTTTAAGTTTAAAGTAGAAAACTCATGAAAGTCGTCTATTTTATACATATTGTTGGATTCGTGTAAATCTATTCTATCTAAAGTCGTAAGTGTCTCCATAACTTATTTTTGTCTGTAATTTCCTTTCTTTAAAAGTGTTTAAAATTTCTTTAAATGTGCTTTTTTCCGTCTTATCTAAATCAAATAAAAAACTATCATAAGTATATAATACTAATTTAGTATTTTTATCTCTTAATATTTTAAATATATCCCACAATATACAAACGTTAGTAGCCGTCTCCAAGTTTTGTAGAATATAATTCAAAAGTTTTTGAGGTTTCATATCATCTAATTTTTCTTTTTCAAACTTATAACCAGAAATATTACATTCTACGTATCCTCGGTCTAGCCATTTATCCCAAAGATTATCAATATATACTTGAACCCTAGAGAAAAACTCCAGGTCTTTATACTGCTCAAATACTCCTCCATATAATTGTTTAAATGTTAACTCTTTTGATTTTTTATAATCAACATCATACATTCTAGCAAATGCAGCATGTACATCTTCTTCTCCAAATTCATAACCTACTAAATTAGCTAGCAAAGTAGGATGATAAGCACTAATATCAACTTCTACTAATTTATCATTTCTTGGAATAAATACTTTTCTACAACCATCTTCTTTATTTAAAGCAGCATAATTTACTCCTTTAAATCTATTTGATGGTCTTGTTGTAAGGGTTTTGAAGTTATATTGTGTGTATGTGTAGTCGGATGTGATGCCATGAAAACTCTGTTCGAATTGTGGTCTATTAATTCGTAATCCATTTCTTTCGATAGCATTGAAAACAACTGATGTTTTTGTGTTGTAAAATTCGTTGATTGGCTCATTAATTCTATTTTTTATGTCATCATACATACGCTCACAATACTCATAATGCTTTACAATAGGAATAATTCTATTTACATCTGCTTTATTTGGATGTTTTTGTTTAAACCAACTATGGGTTTGTGTAAATTCTTGTATATACGTAGGGTGAGTTAATGTAATGTCGAAAAGATTTTTTAAAATTAAATAATGTAAAAATTCTTTTTTATCACGTACAAATATTTTATTTATATTAGATAATATATGTTTTATATCGTTTATATTAATATTTAATGTTTCACTATGGTCAATAGATAATATATAACCCTTAGTCGCTTCTAACGGTCTTATATAAATAGCACATATTTTATTTTGTGATGGGTGTTCTTGGTAACTATAGGGGATTATTTCAATAAATGCTTCCTTATAACTTTTAGAACAAAACCTTTTTAATTGGTCACCATCTTCGATTAACCAAAACATATTTTTCTTTTTTATTTAAAATACGAAAAAATATTTAAAAATCCTAATTATATTTTTTATTTTTAGATTCTTTATTATCCCACACCCATTGAGCTTCTCTAAAACATTGGAATAATAGTGTTCTTTGATCATCGGGGTTTTCACTATTCCATTTCCTCTTTTTCTCTTTTGTCTTTTTTAACCATCTTTTATTTTCACCACTTAAAATAAATAAAGCTTTTTCTTTAATCCAATCCTTTGCAGGATTAATTAATTTTAATTCTTTTACTATTTTATTTATTTCCTTTTTCTGTTTTATTAATTGTTGATATTCAGGGTTACCATCATATAAAACATAATTTGCTTCTCTCATTGCTTGTTCATATAATGGTCTGTCATTTTCTTCTGCTTTTTCTACAGTTGCTTGATACCAATCACTATTAGGATCTAACATTATGTAATCTGCTTTTTGAACAACTGCATCTTTTCTTGTTTGGTTGAGTTTTAATTCTCTAGATACTCTCCATATTGTTTTAGATTTTGGTTCTTCTGGTTCAACTAAAGTAGGTTCTTTGTATAATACCCAATTAGCTTCAAATAATGCTTGCTCGTATACACTTCTATTATTTGCTTCTGCTTTTGCTTTAGTGTCATTTAACCATTCTGGTTCCTTTCCACTTAAAATATATTCAGCTCTTTCTTGTACCTTATATAATTGTTCAAATGTTAATTTATTTATTGATTTTACATAAAAAGCACTATTTACATCTTCAGGAGAATCACCTATTCTATATTTAGTAAATCTATTAAGTAAATATCTTTTAAGTCCTTTTCTTGGTTTTTGGATTAATTTTCCTCTATGATATCCTGCTTTTTTTTCATATAATTCAGTCATTTGTTTGTTAATTCTATTAACTTTATTTCTATCACCTGATAGTGTCCACATAAAACTAATTGGTCTCCATAATTCTGATGTCCAATTTTCGTCTCCTGACCTTATTTTTTCGTATGTGGATTTGTCTATTTCTTTCCATACATCTTCATTAATTTTAACTATAAAATATCTTTCAAAAATTCCTAATCTATAATCTTTTTCTGTAGGTTGAGGGTAATATGTATATGGTACATTTCTTTTTTGTTCATCTACTGTAGATTGGTCAGTTAAATATAAATAATCTCTTATAACACCTACAGGTATATCATTTTGTCCTACAGGATCAGGATCTCCTAAATTTAAAGGTATTACATTTGAATTTGGTATCATTGAAGGTGGAACTTCTGATACAGGTCCAGGCATTTCTATTATTTCTCTCTGTGTAGAGGGTTTATCATTAGGTCCTGTACCTGTGTATGCTTGTCCTGTGTATAATTTCCAATAACTACCATTATAAAAAACGTCTGGCTCATCTTTATACACCCATGTATCCTTTTCAGTTTTAAGGTTTGTAATTAATCTATTTTTAGGAATATATACCATTATATTACAATTTTACGATCTTTTTGTTGCTATTCTTTTTAACATTTGTAACATTTCCTTTTGTGGGAATATATCTGATTTACCTTGCATAAGAGAGTTGTGAGTAAGAACTCCTTTCCATGATGAATTAAATTTAGATGTTCCATAAAATGTTGGAGATGAATTAGGAAATAATCTTTTATAATTATAATGGAATGGAATATTATATTTGCTCATCCATCCTGTTACTACTCTTTCTACTGCATTAATAGCAGCATTAGAATATCCTTCATACCAATCATATCCTTTATATGTTATAGGATTATAATTATCATCTACAGGTTGTGCAGCAAATCCCCCATATTTCTTTTTAGGCCATTTACTACCTTTATACATTTTAAATACAGGTGGGGGACCATCAGATACTTTAGTTAAATATCCTATTGCTTGTATTTCTATTGATAAACTTTGTCTATTCATCCACCCAGGAAATCCTTCTCCAACATTTCCTGCCCAATATTTTTCAGGGAATACATGCTCTGCTTGACCATTTTGACCTATAACATAATGAGTTGCTACTCTATTTCTTTTTCCTTTTTCACGATAAATATTATATGCTCTTTTGCTCCAACTCGTAATTGTAGATTTAGGTCCTTTAGCCCAACCTGCTGTATGATGAAGCATTATAAATGTTTTTTTAGTTTCTTCTTTAACATAAATGTTAGATATTGGATATTTACTAGTTATTGTATAATCTTCAACAGGATAAGGAACTGATGAATCACCCCCACCTTGATTAGAATAATTTTGATCTCCTCCAAAGAAATTAAAATTACCCCATCCACCAGATTTAGGTTCTGTTATTCCAAATATAGGTTTTGCAAAAGTTTCAACTTTAGTAGTCCAATCTGTTTCAGATATTTCATGACTTAAACTTTTTATTATTAATTGTATGGCGTCTGAGTTATAAGTAGGTGGAAGTATTTTATCATCTATTTTAAAAGAATTATATATTTTCATTCCTCCTAATCCATCCATAGTTAAGGATAAATTAAATGGTAAGAAAAAAGGTGCGGGGTATTGTTTTTGTTGAGTTAATCTACCCGTACATAATTGTGCCCATTCTGCTACAGCTGCTTCTAAAGGTCCTACTGTTTCAGCAGTAAAATCTTTTCCATGACCTGAGTCATAAAAATATCCCCTATCTATTTCGGGATCACCCCAACACGCCTGAAATAATTCTGTAAATTCTTCTGTCCATATTTTTTTAAAAGGATCTGTTTCTTCTTCAGCTGATTGAGATGTTGTTGTTAATACAGCTTTTTCTGGGGTGACTCTGTCGATTAGTCCTTTATTGTATATAGAAAAAGCAGTTGCATTACCTGCTGAACTATTACCATCTGCTTGAGCTCCAATAGATATCATAGTTGCAAATTTATCAGTTAATTCTGCTGATAAATCTACTGATCTTACAAATGAGCCATTATTTTTTGTTACCCCATAGGTATTAATAACACAAGGTTCTTTTTGAACTTCATCCATGGGTTTTTCATTAATTATTCTAATTAAATTAGTTTCAACATTATGTATTACTCTAAAATCATTAATTCCCCCTGATACATTATTTATAGATTGTAGTACTGCGTTAAGAAAATCTAATAATAATATATTATCATCTTCATCTTTATTTTCTTTTAATATAGTAGCAAGATGATTAGTATCTATTAATACATTACCTAAAATTGCTAAAGTACCTGCTGAATTGGCATAAAATTTAGGACCATTTTTTTCTAAAGCTTTATTTACTACCCCATTAGGCATTTTAACTTTTGTTGTAATACTTGCTGAAACCGGTTTATAAGGAAAAAGTATTTTTGATGGATTTCCTGAGTACATTCCTGGAAATGTAGTCATTCTATTTTTATCGCTATCTGGATTTTCAAAATCCATATCATACTGAATAATAGGTGCTCCATCTGAGGGGTTATGCATATTACAATTTGATGCTAATAAAGCTAATAAAACATTTAGAGTTATATAAGTCGAAGGTTTATACCATTTATAAGCATCTGTTTCTGCTCCAATAACTTGATATCCACCTTTTGGATATGTAATACTTTTGGTTTTCCAAGTTTTACCTGATTTATAAGGAACTGATTGGACTACTACTTTAAAGGGACCTGTTTGTTCTTTTAATTTATTAGGATTATTCCAAAATCTTGAATTAAAAATATTAAATAAATGATTATTTAATACTGTTGTAATGGCATCTGCTGCTATTATCATTCCTTCATTTGATGCTTTACTTCTATCATCATCATCCCAATTTCCTTCATTTGCTAATTCTACTTGTGCAGGAGAAGGTGCTAAATTAGTTTTAAAACTTTGAATTACATCTCCTAATCCTATTAAATTTACTGTAATATCATAACTACCATCATCTGGATTGAATTTCCAATTAAATTTAGTTATTTTTGCAAAAAATCCATCATAATTCCCATTCCAATCTTTTTTTTCAGTTGTTATAGCTTCACTTAATTGAAACATATCATTAGCCCCATCAAACATTTTATTAAATGGTTTAGTTGCAAATGATTTTCTATGAACTACTTTACCGCTATTATTTAAATAAACTGACCATCCAAATTCTAATAAACAAGTATAACCAGGTCTTTGATATAAAACATCTAATAATTGAAATTGAGCTCTATTAAAACATTTTATACTAACTTCACCTTGAGCTAAAGCTCCATCATTTTTATATGAAAAATTTGCACCTGTTATACCAGGCATAGGTACAGGACCTCTTTCATTAGTACCTGCCCAAAATTGGTTTGAAGATCCAAAAAATGAATTAGGACCTCCAGCACCACTATATCTTTTTCCTTTATTATTAGTTACTCCACTAAATAATATTAAATTTTTTGCCATTTTATCTCCATCAAGAGTATCCATAGGAAAACCCATATCTAATAATACTCTTCTAACAGAAGTACCAGGTAAAGTACCATCCCCACCATCTATATCAACAGATGAAACTAATCTAACCCAAGGAGTTCTTGTTTGAAAAGCTTTATGAGAATCTAAAGATCTATTATCAAATTGCCCTAATGCTTTTTGTCTAACTTTTACTTGTTTTTGTACCCAAGATTCGAAACCATCTCCTATTATTGCCATTATTAAATATCATTAAATTTAGTATAATTACTTAAAATATCATTAAGATTGGTAGGAACTCTTAATTGTTTACCAACTCCTGGGTATAAGGAGTCAAAATTTATTTCATTAGGATTTGCAGATGGAATTATCCACCATAATGTCATATCACCATAAAATCTATTTGCTAATAAGTCATATCTATCATTAAAATCAGTAATAATCCATATGTCATCTTCACTATCAGGAATATGGGGATAATATGTTGTATCTCTATATAATGTCCCCAATGTTCCAGCATATGGATTTATATTTCTTAATTCTTTTATTTTAGAATAACGATTCATATCTTATTATATAAATTTCCCTGGTGTTGGTGTATAATTGTTATTTGCCCCATTAGATAGTGCTATAAATGGTGTTTTTTTCTGATTTTTAGGATCATCCATTCTTCTTGGTATAAATGAGTGTATAGGTTTAAATTTAACTCCTGTCACTTTAATCATATGTGGTAGTTCTTTAACTGATCTATCATAGGTTCCAAGTTGTGTTAATGCAATTTCCCATGTTGTTTCTTGTGGAACATCATACGTAAGTCCTGTTATTACTCCAAGTTGTTTGTAAAGATAACCTCCAACATTTAAATAATATAAATTACCTCGCATAAATCCTCCAGATGAATAATCACCTGCTAAACTTGAAGCTAAATAATTTAACTTTCTATACATAGGAATTAATTCAGCTTTAGATTGGGCTATTACTGTCCATCCTAAACTTATTTCTCTACTAAATCCACCATAATTAAAAAATTGTTCACTTCTACCTGCGTATTTTACATCTTTCCAATCTGCTGTATATGAGTCACTAAAACTGTCAATAAATGCTCTAAAATGCATCCACCAACTTTCACCTGTTGAATCGTTTTGAACAATTCCTATACTAAATTTAGCTAAATCATTTCTTCCATCATGTCCTGCCTTACCTCCTTCAGCTTTTGAAAATAAACCAGATCTTGGGTGGGAAGCATTTTTGTCTTTATACATTTCTGCTGCTGTTATTTTATCTAAAGCGAGTTTTCGATATACCTCATCCGTACCATCAAAAGATCCTGTCATAGCATAATCATATACATTTTTAAAATTTGATCCAGGATTACCAAAACTAAGACGTTTTTCTTTATTCATTCTAGTATAATCAGGTGTATAAGAAACTGTACTAGAACCCTCTAACATTCCATCCATATTAGCTGCATCATATATTTTATTAGAAAAGCTTTGTAAAGTTGTAGCTTGTATTCTTGATGATTTTTCTTTCATCAACATTTGTTGGTCCATTGTAAATCCTGTGTCAACAGCATTATTATGTTTTATCCAACTTCTTCCTTTATCAATTCCAAACCCATAAGGTTGATTAACATGATTATAACTTCTATCTATTGAATTGGCACCATATTCTATACCAGATATATCTTGGACAAATGAACTATTTTCAGCTCCGGATAAAACATACGCTCTTCCATACATAGCTGATGCTCCATCTTGAAATCCATATGAACCACTCATAGGAGCTGCTGCTCTATAATTAAAAGGTGAAAAATCTTTTACTCCTCCATAATTAGGTTTTACTCCCATTAATGTAAAATTATTAGGACCTGCTATTATACTCCTATCTTTTATACCCTCTAAGGGTGCGTAAAACATTTGTGTTTCTAATTTGTGATTTTTTACAAATGCATCAGTAGTGTTAGGTGATGTGTTATATAATGTAAACATATCAAAAAGATAACCACCATATCTAGCTTGTTCTTCCGCACTCCATATACGTAAATTATTAGAATTATTACTTAAATCTGCCCAATAAGCAGTTGAAGCTCCTAAATAAGCTTGATTATTTTCTAATACACTAGCATTTGTTAAAGCATGTGATTTTTCAGCTGTTCCAAAAAACCAATCAGGATTAGAAGTTGCATAAGCATTATTCATTCCTGTTCTTAAAGGTCCTCCTATATTAGAAGATGCAAACCTTATAGTAGTTTTACCTATACCTAAAACTGAACCTGGTCCACCTGGGTATTTATATAATACATCGGGTCCATCAATTCCTAGTAAATTTCCAACCATAGATCCTGCTAATCCCCCTATTAAACCTGTTTTACTTGTGCTAGTAATTTGTTTTTCTTCAAAAAATCTTACTAATCTATTAGTAATTTGTGAAGGTATAATTTCATTATATTGTATTTCTAATCTTCTTGTTGGTCCTCCTCCTTGATCTTCAAACCCATTTGTTTCTTCCCATAATTCAGGATATTTCTTTTTCATGGGCCAGTAAGGGTTTCTTACTTTTTTGGTTTTTTTAATTGTTTTTGTGCCTGATACTAATCCTTCTCTTTGTAAAGCTGCTTGAAAATCACCATAATATATTAATCCTAAACCTGGTACTAACCCATTTACTTCTTTACCTCTTTTTAGCATAGGATCACTAGGATCTATCCCAAATAAATTTAAATGTGTTCCTGTAAATCCTACCCCTGCTTGTAGTATTGTAGATGTAGGTAAATAAACTCCTTGATTTAAAGCTCCATTAGCATAACCTGTTCTTTTTTGTTTTAGAACTTTTGCTATATCTGAAGATACTTCTGTTTGAACATTTTGTCTTGATAAGATATTTTGTTTAGCAATAAAAAGCATTCCTCTTGGATTTTTGAAATCAAAGAAGAATTTAGTTAACCTACTTGCATCTCTTACTGATCTTATAGGAGCAAGACTTCCCCCTCTAAGGAGAAAATCAGGACCTCCTGTGGTGGATTGTTTTCCGTCAATTGGTCTTGTTTTATAAGGTTGACCACTATCTCCCCCACCAGGCCGATCTTTTCCAAACTTTAATGATTTTAAGTTTGTCTGTAAGTTAATTAAAGCCATATATTAAAATGAAACACCTTCAGGTGCATTTTCTGCATACGTTGTTATAGTTCCAGTACCTAACGAGGTAGGCATTGGAGTGTTTGCGGAAGTAATTGTTGGTATACCATTTAAAGAGTAAGTATTATGTAAAAATGCATAATTCTCTATTAATTGTGTTTGATTAACACCACTACCTTGTAAAGCTCCCATTGCTCCATTTTCGTATGATTGTAATAATCCGTTTGCCATAGTTTTAAGTTTTAAATTATTAATTATTCTGTTATAAATATTATCCCATTCTAGAACTATTCATTGCAACTGATTTTCCTACTTTTTGCCCATCCATTTCTATTATTTTTCCTTGTTCTGTTGCTGCTATTAGTCTATCTAATTTATCCATTAATTCTTTATGTTCTTTTTTTTCACTACCACCACCAAACATAGAACCAATAGCTTGTATAGGTGCTGTAATAGCTGATGTTATACCTTGTGCGGCCGATGCTATTGCTGATTTAGCTGCAAATCTTTCTAATGTTTTTAAAGTACTAGTATCTATTGAAGATATAGCTGCACCTACAGCTTTAAGTGCTACTGCCATACTAGATATAGAAGATGCTGCACTTGCTAAAGGGTCTGCTAGTAATGCTAATTCTTTAATTGATCCTAAAGGACCTCCTCCAAATAATCCTCCAATCCCCCCGAATATAGACATAACTCCCATACTAAAAGCAAACTTTCTAATAGCAAACCCAACTGCTGATAATGCTCCTCCTAATTTAAACATTCCCGCTATTATAGGTCCACCAACTAGTCCAGTCATAGCTTCTGTAAAGGCTGTTAAGTCAACATCTTTTAATAAACTAAAGGCCATTGCTGCTGGTATCATGGCTAATCCTAATACTGCTAATGCTGCAGCACCCCACATTATAAATGGAGCTAAAAATCCTAAACCTGCTGCTGCTAATGCTAATAAAGGTAATGCTAAAGAGAATGCAAACATTTTTCCTATATCAACTCCTTCTAATAAACTAAAGGCAAAAGCAGCTGGTATTAGAGCTAATGCTAATACTAACATTGCTGCTGCTCCTAATATTATATTAGCTCCTATATTACCCATTATAGCTAATGTTATTCCTAATATGGCTAATGCACCTGCAAATGCAATCATTTTAACAGGATCTACATCTTTAAGCATCATCATAGCTAATGCAAAACCACCACCTAATACAGCAATTGTAATACCTAATGCTAATGCACCTTTTACTACTTGTCCAAAGTTTTTACCAAAATATTTTAAACCATCAGCTAATCCTTTTAA
>MDSZ01069992.1_pt1 | contig 10158 bp, 12 predicted proteins | sample 811201 | NCBI WGS metagenome assembly MDSZ01 (sample SAMN05326647, study PRJNA326480) | marine metagenome | isolation source: seawater | place: Indian Ocean: North | collected 2010 | reverse complement strand
ACAAATATTTCAATATTTTATCTAATTTCGTATGTTCACAAAATATTAAATTAATGAACAAGTGGATATGATAGCACGATTTATTAATTAATAGAATATTCATAAAATATATATTAAATGAACATATTTTGTTTCATATGATATTAATTTGAACCTAAATTGATTGAATATATACTTTAAGTTTATTAGTTTTGGTTTTGATGATCTGTATTAACTACAAATTTACATCACAATTCTTCTAAATCTTCTAAATGCTTGTCCAGAGCTTGTACTGCAATTTGCAATTCATAAATATAAATTACAATTGATATAGAAAATAATAATACTGCGAATAAAAATGTATTCAAAAAGTAGTCTTGATATTTAAAACCAAAAACAATAGATGCTAAATTTACTAAAAAACTCAACGCGGCAATTGTTTGCATCATTCTATTTAAAACTAATCTTTGCCTCAAAATCTTAATTTGAGCAAGATATCTATTTGCCGACTTATCATTTTTAGAGATCTTCTTATTAATAAATTCATCATGAATTTTTCTTATTAGGGTTGACAGAGAATTATATCTATTTCCAAAATTAACCATCATTAGGGGTATGGCTGGGAATAATATTGCTGGCAATAAAATCAAATTATCCATAAAACTTTATATCTTTCTTTTGTATAAACCTTAGCAATTAGTAGCAAAATAATGTTATCTATCCCCATTAATAATATATAAAAAACTTTCTATTAATTGCTATATCATATGTAGACTTTAAATATTAATTCAAAGGAATTCAGCTATTTTTTCAAACTTAACTGACAATGTGATAATTTTGAAAAACGATAAGAAGCAAATTTGTTATAAGCAAAATTAGATAGTTGTTTTATAATTGGCACAGAAACTAAAAATGATAAAATTTTCCAAAACTTTAAGTTTTTCCAAATTAATATAAAAGCGTCAACGCCTATATATAAATTATTATTTTTATCTGTAACATGCAATTTCATTAGTGCTTCTGCTTGTGAAACATTGATTAATTTCAAAACTTCTGGATTTTCTGTTATGTCAATCCATTTAAATTTATTATTATCAGCAATTGATTTGTAGTAAAAAATTTCTTTGCTGCAAAGATTGCACTTACCGTCATAGAAAACTGTTATCATTTCTTATCTCATTTAATTTTCTGTGTTTTCCTTTTTTGCCTGAAACTCTTTCTCTCCAATTTTGAAAACTGCTAACTTTTAGTTCTTTTCTCATAATTTTTATTACTTCGTTTTCATTTAGGCCAGTTTTTAAAAAAATTTCTTCAAAACTAATCTTATCTGACAAAGCCAATTCAATAACATTATCTGGGAGAGTAATTTTCTTTATTTTTTTCATATTATTGTAGATAAATTTAAAACAACTCTTATATAACAATTAAAATTAATTTTTAAATAAGTAGTAAAATATTTTGTGAATTTATATTTCTAGGTTTCTTATGAAGAACATTATCCAATCTCAAGGCATACATCATATTACTCTAAATGGATCCAATAGAGAAACAGCCATTAATTTTTGGCAAAAAATTCTTGGGATGAAATTAATCTTTGAACAACCTAACTTAGATGATTTATCCATAAATCATTTATATTTTGATTGTGGCGATGGAAGAACTATAACTGTGTTTACTAATGAAAACAGAAAAACTAAAAAATTTATAAATGGTAATGAACCAGGCACAGTTCATCATATTGCAATATGGGTTAGCCAAAGTACAATTAGAATTGCTGAACAAAATTTAAATGAAAGTAAAATAAAAAACACTGGTATAAAAGATAGAGGATTTATGGATTCTTTATATTTTAATGATCCATTAGGTTTGCTTGTAGAATTAGCAAGTTATAAATTTTATCCACCACAAGGAAAATCTTATGCAGATGTTCTAGAAAAAGCTCACCAGTTAAGAATAAAAAGAAATGCAATTAATATCCAAGATGAAGACATTGCTTTAGCTATTAAACACCTAAGTTACTAAATTAAAAACATCAATATCTTATTCTTCTAGAGCAGATGAAGAACTAAAACCTATCTAAACACTCATCTAAACCTTAAACTATAAATAAGAAATATAATCAATTCAAACAGGCAATTAAATCCTATCATATACAGAATGAAGAATTTGATTCATAAAAATTTGATAAAATTAAATATTTTTTTTAAGTTTTGAAATTTCTTTGATATGGCGAGGTTTAATTTCACAACAACCACCTAAAATGGTTGCACCTTCATTCATGTAGTTTTGGACAAGTTTGAAAAAATCTTTTTCAATTAAGTTTTTATTTATTCCAAAAACTTTTTTTGGGTTGCCTGACAAACCCCAACTCTCTGATGATGAAACAATATAGTTATCAGGTATTGTACCAAAAGCATTTAATTTAAAGCCATAAGGTAAATTAAGTGTTTTTAACTCATCTTTAACTAATTCATAGGCTGTAGGAGAAACACAAGCAGTAAGAATTCCAAGCCAATTATCATTTTTATAGTTTTTAACAATTTCAGAAATATTTTCACCTGAGGGAAGTTTCCCGTTATCTTTGATATGTACCCCAACTAAAACTGGTAAATTAAAATTATTGATTGAATCTAATGCAATTTTACATTCTAATCCACTTCCCATTACATCTAAGTAAAAGAAATCAATACCGTCTTTTAGATACTTAGCCTGATCCTTAAATCTCGATTTAATGTCATCTATATTCTTCCCTAGGTCAGCGCTATAGGTTTGTTTTTGATTTGGAAGTCCACCAGCAATTAAAACATCTTTTTTAGAAGTGTCCCTTGCTCGTAGAGCGAGTTCAACGGCTTTTTTGTTAATTGCTTCAAAATGTTCTTCACAATTATTTACAATTAACCTACCTTTTCTTGCAGTAAAGGAATTTGTAACTATGATTTCTGCCCCTGCATTTATAAAGTCAACATGGGTATCAATGACTAGTTGGTGATATTCTTCTTTTATTAAAGCTTCTGCAGACCAAAGGGTTCCACGAGGCTTTAAACCTCTGTTGAGAAGTTCTTGCCCCATACCGCCATCTAAAATTCTTGTACTATTAAAAAAATTTATATTCATGATAATAAATTTCCTTATTCATCAATTAGTGGCTTGCTTAGAGCAATATTAGTTCCTGCAGCAATAATTGCAATTATTCCCATCAAACTCCAAAAGCTAGGTATACTTCCCCATATAAGCCAAGCAAAAAATCCAACAGAAAGTAGGTATGTATATTCATATATTGATGAATAACTAGGTGTACAAATTTGATAAGCCGTAATTATCAAATATATTGCTATAGTGGCACTAATACCCAAAAAAGCAATTATGAGCCAATAAAAAGTATTTGTTTGCTGCCAGCTTCTGTAAATGAATGGTGCTTGAGTTAGGTAAAATTCATCTACTGGATTATATGTAAACCAAATTGTAACTAGTAATCCTACAATTCCAATTGATATAAGAAAACAAAATAATAAAACCAGGGGTTTTTCATCAGAGCAATAACGATTGGTTGTAATGGCTCCAAGTGCGTAACATGCTCCGGCAAGCACTGGAAAAATATGATAAAGATTAAGACTAGAAAAGTTTGTCCCCAAAATAAGAAAAACTCCCAAAATGCCAATAAAAAAAGAGATAATTTGTCGAAGAGTGATCTTTTCTTTAAAAAATAAAAAAGAGAAAAATAAAACAAATATTGGTGAAGTAAAAAGGCCAGCACCAGCTTCAGCAATTGGCATCATGGGAATAACTCCAAAATATAAAAGCATAGCTACCACGTTAAAAAATGTACGAACTAAGACTGATTTCCAGTGTTTAGGCAATAATTGTTCACCTTTAATTGACGCAATAATTAAAATAACTAAACAGGCAATAATAGAACGAGAAAAGTGAAATTGGCCTACACTTACTTGATCTGATATTAGAATAATTAAATTATCACCAAAGCCAAAAATGAATAATCCTGCAGTCAACAAAAGACCACTTCTATTTAGTGGAGAGATATTGGAAAAAAAATTCATTTTAATATAGTAAAATACGAAAGTACCAATAGCAATTTAGATTATATTAAGTAAGAGATTAAAATTTGAAATGGTTCATTTTTAATTCAAATCTCTCGTTTTGAGAATAAGTCAAAAATATTAGGTGAATATGTTAAGAAGTTTTTGTTTCATTTGATTCCATATTTAATAGTTTAATTAATAATTTAGAGTATTCTCTTGCATCATCAATAGCTTTGTGAGTGTGGTTAGAATCATCATGTAAGTTGGCAGGATAATTATCACGGTGTATCTCTGTATAATCCGTGTTTAGCTTTGCTACCGCGTAGGATTTAATATCAAATGCACCTTGTCCCTTACTATCAAAGAAAGGTTTGCTGAATGGAGGTTCTTCTAATTCATCTTTTAAAAACATTTGCATATACCAATTTACCCACATGAAATCTAATGGTGCAGGATGTGCAGCCATCACACGCGGATTTGGTAAAGATAATAGCCAATTACCAAATTTTTTCATTCCTTCCTTTGGATTTACTTGATTTGTTTTACAGTATGAAAAAGCTTCAGGTGCATTTTTTTCAAACCACTCAATTGTATTCGGATGTGGTTTTGCGTTTTCAAGAGGGAAAAAATTAATTTCAAACTCACCCAATGTATGCCCTTTTTTGTTAATTGCTACTGCGCCAAGACTTATCATTGAGTTTGGCCCTGGTATAGGCCCATCAGCTTCTATATCAATAACAATATAAGTAATCATTTAAATATTTTCCGATTATTGTCGAACATTTTATTAATAGGCACAAATGGTCTTACATTTGTTACACAACTAATATCTTAAAAATACGACTAATTGAAAACCAAAGTTTAAAGATCGTTGTACATGTTATTTAGTGCGGTCCGAGAATTATTTCTATGTTTTGTCAGTGAACAACATTCAAACTTACCTGTTACCCAGTCGGTTGGTTTTTCATTACTTTCTGGATAGATGATTTTTGGTCAATATGATTGTAAATTTTCTCAAGTTTCGGCCTTTTAGACAATTCACTTATTTTATCTTCATCCCACTGCATAAACATATAAAAATAAAAATCAGCAATTCCAAAATTTTTTCCTGACAAGAAAATATCTGAATGACTTTGTAAAATATCATAACAAGTTTTTCTGTCTAAAGCAGCTTGCTCTTTAATAATATTTTCAGTAGAGCCATATCTTTCTGGAAAGAAAAAACGATTATTTGCATTGCCTAATGCTGTAGACATGAAAGATAGCCATTGCCAGCATTTAGCTCTATCGGGGTCGCCAATAGGGGCAATTAAATTGGTTTTGTGAGATTCCAATAAAAAATTAATTATTGCCAGTCCTTCAAAAATAGATATGTCATTAGGAGTAATTAATACAGGAACTAATCCTCTAGGAGAAATTTTTTTAAATTCTATAGCATTTCTCTCTTCTTGAGTTGGAAAAATAATATCATATTTTATATTGGCTTCCTCCATTAAAAATTGAATAACCATAGAACCTAAATAAGGAATGCCATAAAGTTTATATTGGTTTTTACCATTTGCCATAATTAAACAATCTATCATTATCTTTAATATTACAACTTAAATTTATTTATTATTATCTTATGTGTCAATTATCTGATGTATTGAATATGATGGCTTTTGATTTAGTTGCATGAAAGGAGTAGTGCAAGAAAGAGTGGCTCTATGCCATATATTTAATACTTTTAAATAAAATTCTTATTAAGGACTATAAGGCAAAAACTTTAGACCTATTAAATAATTAAAAAATGATAAATAAGAAGCCCAATCATGACTCCTTTGATAAAGGAAATCCATGCTATAGCGTAATCAGTTATTTCAAATTTTTTCTTCCACCATTCAAGTTGAGCTTTGTGCCAATTTAACATTTAACCTCCTTTTTATTTTATATGTTTGAGTTTATATTTTAAACTATTTCTCCAGGCTGTAAAACAAAGATTATTAGTGGTATAATGATTGAGGTTTATTTCATTTAACCCAAACTTATTTGATAGGTTTTAATACAATTTTAATATATCTTTCATTAGATTTTTTTTCGTTAAATTCATATAAAGAAAGACCATTGTATGCATTTTTTATTTTATTATCTTTATTCATAATTATTTCCATGTATTTTGAATTTTTAGAATCAAGATCAAAATTTCCAAATATCATAAATTTTTCATCTTCAAAACCAATAGGTTTTAATTGAATTTTTTCTCTATATTTATCCGAAATAATATTACTAGAACCTAACTTCAAAAATTTTAAACTTCCTTCTTCAATTATCAAATCATCAGAAGTAATAAAACTTTGTTCAAAAAATTTATTTGTTTTGGTGTTTTTTGCAACGTCATACCATTTAATTCTATATTTTCCTTTAACTGAATTAACTTTATTATCAGGCAAGTTTTCGCAGTCGTGCCATAATGCTGTTTTTAAACAACTATTCCCCCTTTTAAATGAGTCATAATAAATAATTTGAGGTTTGGTTTTTTGCGACCTTTTCCCATTATAAATACCAAACCTAAATGCAACTCCTGGTTTTTTACCCTTATAAAAATAAGGAATGCTAGAATTAACGCCTTTATGCTGGAAAGCTAATCTATTATTGATCCATAAGTTTATAAAACCATCATTCTCAAAAGACCAATTAACATGCAGTAAAAAATCCAACCATCTATTTTTAATCGAAGAAGTTTGTAAAATAATTTGACGAGTTGGTTCATAAACTGGTTTTTTTGAATTAGGTTTTACCCAACACAATTCTCTAAAAGCCATTAAACCATCATTCACAAGTTCAAAACCTAGTCTAATACCGGCATCTTCCTTACATTCTGAAAATCTTTTCTGTCTTTTTTCTCCAGCCATTTCTTTAAATTGACCAACGATAGTATATGCAGGTCTAATATGAACAGTATCTTCAGGAATGAACATGGACCATGCATACCACACTTCACCATGGTCTTTGTAAAATTGATTGTTTAGAGATTTATATAATCCTAGTTCTGATCTACCATAACTTCCTTTAAATTGTCCTCTATTACAGTCACCTTTACCACAGTCTTTTTCTTTGGTTTCAAATCTAATTGAAAAATTTCCATCTTTAACAATATTTTTTTCATATCCTAAATTCCAACCGTTTTGAGCATTTCTTCCATGAACTTCAAAAGTTCCCCAGTTCCCTGTAACCTCATCCCACTTAAATAAACTGCCCGGTTTGAAAACATAGTTTTTGTTCTTTCCTGCATTAACGCCTATTTGATAATTATCGTCAGGAGAAATTTTACCTCCACTAATATTCCCTCCACTAATAGTCGTTTCAGCGCTACAATTTAAAGACAAAAGTAAAAGGTACAGGATGGGCAGTATTTGTTTCATCTTTAAAAACAAACTTTGCCATGATTTTATTTTCATTAAAGTTTACCCTAGATGCGCAAACACTGACTTGTCTGGTTTTTGTTATCAGTATTCTTCCCAATGTTAAAAATCGAATTCATTTTAAAGTATAGAAGAAATCTAAATTGCTAAAATTTAAGTGAATTGGCATCTTTAAGGTTGAAAATTTCAAGTTCATTATTTCTTCCACGAATTTTAATTTTTTCAGATTCAAATTGTTTTAAATCAATTTTTGCACCTTCTAAAATATCTTTTGAAACAACTAACTCAGAACCATATTTTTTATTTAGCTCTTCCAGCCTGCTCGCGATGTTAACATTATCACCAACTGCTGTTTCAGTTACTGCATCACCATATCCCATCATTCCAACAATAGTATTTCCAACATGTATTCCAATCCCAAATCTTAGTTCTTCACTAAAATCTGATTTCATTTGTTTGTTGAGATTTTTAATCCCATATGAAATTTCATGAGCAGCCTTTAAAGAATTTTTACAATTTACATTTAACTCTTTAGAGCCATCAAATATTGCCATTATTCCATCACCTATAAACTTATCTAATCTTCCATTATATCTTTCTATAATTTCACCACAAACAGTGTAATATTTATTTAGGATATAGACCACATCGTAAGGTAATTTTGTTTCTGACAACTTAGTAAAATCCCTTAGATCTATAAACACAACCACAGTTTCTTTTTCTTTTCCACTTAACCCTACTGGAGATCTAGTTTTTACTTTTGTGGTTTCTGGGCTTAACAAAGGGATGATTGAAATATTTTGATTAGGTCTTAATTGACATGCTAATCGAACATCTTCATCTAAACCTAGTTTACTAATTACATTTGATTCATGTACATTAGGCGATGGTGCACTGGAGAGACCAGAGACTACTTTCACCCTACAAGTTGTACATCTACCCTTACCACCACAAACAGAAGCATGAGATATACCCGCCAGTCTACTGGCTTCTAATAAAGTGGTTCCTCTTGGAACATTAAATTCTGCTCCGCCAGGATAACTTATAGTAACTCTCCCAAAATATTTTGACCTTAAAACATTTAGTATAGCAAAAATTAATACACCTAATACGAATAGGGGATAATAATTCATAACTAAAGGTTCAACTTGCCCCAAATAAGCAAAAGCTTCTTGAGGTATTGCAGCAAAAAAAGACATTAAATAATTTTCATTACCTTTTAAATTTTCAATTGTTGATAAAACGCTCGTTTCTCTGAGCGCAGAAATAAACCCAATAACTGCAGCTATAGGAACAAACCAATAAATAAACATAAATGGAAACATATTTTTTTGATAAAATTTTGAATTAAATTTAAGAAGTCCATGTATACCGATAACACCATGTGACCATATAAAAATGATCAACAATGTAAAAAAAATAGCGCTCATATAGTATTCTGCACCTTGATAAGTAGAAAGAATTGCAAATAGTAAAGAGTATTTTATGTCTACTTCAAATTGAGTCATTATAAAACCTCCAGCAATATGCTGAAGTAAAACTAAAAGTGCTAGAACAGGGAATAAAATTTGTAACCATTCTCTGGTTTTAATTTTAAATGATTTTCTAGTTAAAATTGAATAAAAACCTAAAATAATATGTATAATAAAAGAGGCATACAACAAAAAATAAAATACAGGATTTTTCCATATCAAATGAAAATAATTTTCCCTAACAAAGTCAGCAGCCTCAATAGAGATAATATTTATTGAATGATTGAGAAGATGAGTAATTGAATAAGCAAATAAAAATATACCCGTATAAATTCTTAATTGCCTAATTAAAAGATTTAAATCCAATGTTTTTCCTTCAAATTATATTAGGTAAACCTTAAAGGTTCTTTGCAAACAAAATTGTGCATATGTTTTTCTGCACATTTAATGATTTTAAATCAATGGTAATAATTTATCAACAGCTCTGTGGTTTCCGAGAAGTAATTCATTCCCTAATAACCCCTGCAGCTTCAAGTTCTTTCCTTCTCGGATACCACATATCCTTACTATCAGCTTTCATGGTTTTAATGGCAAAGAGTGGTTCAACACCTCTTTCTATAAGATATTCCATATCTCTAAAAGTCCGTTTCTGAGTATCTTTATATATCCATGATGAATGTTCAAATTCATTTTCCCAGCCATACTCTTTTTTGTAATAATCATAATGCTCTCTTATAGAATCTTTATCCCATGAACTTTGATGAAACCCTAACCATGACCCTCTTTGAATTGTTCTTTTCTCACCAGCAATAAAAAGGATAGCACATGCACTGGAACATTCTCCAACAATATGAGTATCCAGTTCATAATCAATGATTATATCAGACATATAAATTGCGGCATCTATTAATCCTCCTCTACTATTAATTTGAAGAGTTTTAATATTTGGATTGTCTAAAAGCATTTGTGCCAAAATATCAGAATCTTCCCAATTAATTTCAGCTTTAGATTCATTCGCAGCTTTAAATGTGTCATAGATAAGGGTATTGCCTTCTATGGAAAACTTTTCATCACCCCAACTAGGCAGAGCAAAAAGTATCAGGCATAATGTGAGGAAAGTGTGTTTCATATGATTATTTATTAAAAATCACTGGCATTTTTCCTTGCCAATGAGACCAAAGATTTTGTTTTCCTATTAACTCACACATAAAATGAGCCACGTTTGCTCTTGTGGTAGTAAGTCCATTAAAAATAGTTCGAGGAGGTGTT
>MDSZ01034619.1_pt1 | contig 10159 bp, 10 predicted proteins | sample 811201 | NCBI WGS metagenome assembly MDSZ01 (sample SAMN05326647, study PRJNA326480) | marine metagenome | isolation source: seawater | place: Indian Ocean: North | collected 2010 | reverse complement strand
TAAAAATTCCAATATAATTAGGATAATCTGTAAAAGGGAAATCACCAAAATATAATGGCCCTCCAAATCCTAATGAGTAAGGGAAAATAAATGTAAAAAACTCCTTAAAACTTAATGACCACTGAGTAGCATACTCTATCCCTGCTCCACCTCCAACATTTGATCCCCTTATCGAACTTGAACTATATTTTAAAATAGGCAAGTAAATTGAAAAAGAAAGACATAATCCTATAAATAATGATAGTAATAAACTAATTTTTTTCTTTAATAATTTATATCTATACTCAAAATTATTATCAAATAGCTTCGGAATAAAAAATACAAAGAATAATCCAATCATCATCCATGTATAATATGATATTTGGACGTGGCCTCTTTGAAGTTGAAGACCTACAAAAATTGAAAACAATAAAAAATTTTCTATTTTATAATTATCATAAATCTTAAACAAATATAAAATAATCCAAGGAATATAAGAAGCAGCCATCATTTGACTTCCATGACCATAAGCAAACATCACTGTTAAATAAGGCATTAACAAAAACAATATTGAGCCAAATAAAGCGGTACTTTTATCTAATTTAAAAAAAGATATTAATTTATAAAATCCTAGACCTCCAAAAATTAAATGAAAAATAAAATACCAATTCCAGGCCAGGCCTAAATCATTTAAAAACAACATTAAATGATGAGGGAAATAATAGTTAGAGATACTTAAAAATGAATGGATAGTTGGTATACCACCTAAAATCCAAGGAAACCAAAGAGGAAAATCACCATAAGAATCTACATATAATTTTATAGCATTTTTAACCGCTATCGGTGATAATGAATCACCACTAGTAAATAAATAGGAACCATCAATCAACTTATAAAATAAAAATGATGCAATAAAAAGTAAAATTGAAACAACTATAAAATAATCTTTTATCTTCATGATAGTATCAAATTTAAAATTTTAAAAATAAATCTAAATGGTAAAACAATAATATTAATCAATAAATAAAATATAAACATCAAGAAATTATTATTAATATATAAAAATTTAATTGATGAAATTATTTTATAATAAATTTTAGTAAAACTAAACCTTCCTCCCATAGATTTAGATATTTTATGATATACTTTGCTATCATTAACAAATATACATTTAACATTGGCTTTTTTCTTTGCTCTTAAACAAAGATCAATATCTTCATAATAAAAATTAAACGCTTCATTAAATCCATTTAAAGAGTCCACTAATGATTTTTCAATTAGCATTGCACAACCTGATACAAAATCTGTAACAGATGTTTTATATTTAACTATATCTTCGTTAGAATTAATTCCGATATGATAGGATAAATTTGTCAATGGATTCATTCGACCACCAGCATACCAAATTAAATCATTATTACTATTAATTATTTTAGGAGAATAAATATTATTATATCCAAAATTTTTAAGAGATGAATATAACATTTCCAATGTATCTTTATTAATAACTGTGTCATTATTTAATAAAAAATAATAATCATCATCTTGATTTTTTATTTTATTAAATGCGAAATTATAACCTTTAGAATAACCAAGATTTTTACCCGTTTTAATTATATTTATCTTATTTGAAATTTTATCTATATCATTAATAGAATTATCTTCAGAACCATTATCAATAACAGTAATACTATAATTTTCATACGTAGAGGTTAGAATAGATTCTATACAACTATTTAGTATACCCTCACCGTTCCAATTTAGTATTAAAACATTAATTTTAGGCTTATTCATTTTCAAACAATCCCTTAAAATCATTTAAAAAGTTATCAAAAGAATATCGTGATTTATATTTATTTATAAAATTTTCAGAATTATTAAAATTATGATTATGATATATTTCAGTTAAAACATTTGATAAATCATTACTATTATTTTTTTTAAACATATAACCTGTTTCCTTTTCTACAATATGTTCTTTAAGACTTGGAATATCTGAGGAAACAACAAGTTTATCAAAATGATATGCCATAGGAATTATTCCACTTTGAGATATTTTTTTATATGGTAACACAACAGCATCACATGCAGAAAAATATAAATTAATATCACTATTAGGGATATACTTTCTATCCCAAATTATCATATTTGATACATCATTTTTATTAATTAAATCTCTAATTTTTTTTGTACTTATATAAGATTCACCAGCAATTAATAATTTAACATCTAAATTTTTCATATCAGATAAAGCATTTATAAGAACATCTAATCCTTTATAATCTCTAATGAATCCAAAAAATAATAAGAATAATTTAGGAGGTTTTTTTATGTTTAATTTTTCACATGCCTCAATTTTATTAAGCTTTGATTCTAAATTTTCTTTTAACGGTAAAAAGCTTTTAATTATTTTAGTTTTATTATTAATTAATGGTAGTAATTTTTTTTCAGAATCTGATGACATTATCAAAAAACTTTTAATATTAGAAAAGAATTTTTTTATAAAATATCTTTCAAAAAAATAGCTTTCATGAGGAAAGATATTATCACAAATACATGAAATTTCAATATTAGATCTTTTACTTTTAATTTTCCAGTTAATATATAGATATAATGGAATGAAAAAAGGATTCCAATATCTAAAAACTACATGAGTAAAACCATTATTAATAATATAATTTGCTACTTTACTCCAACTGGCAGGATTTAATATATCTATATCATATCTTATATTACTATCATTAATCTTAATCGTATGGTCATATTGAGAATCACTAGGGTATAAAAAATTAGGATAGAGCCTACTAAAACTTATGATAGTAACATCATATGTACTTTTAATATTTGAATATATTATTTCTGTTTCTTTTGAAATTCCACCTTTAATAGGCGGATAAGGACTAATGATTGCTAATTTCATTCATCAAAATTAAAATATCTAGCATTAATTACATCTTTATTCTTATTAATATTTACAATCAGCTCACAAACAAGACCTATCGAAAAGAATTGAACACCAATAATTAACAAAAGTAGACCTAAAAAGAATAATGGATTTTTAAATGGAGTTATCCAAATTCCATTAAACCAATTTATTGTTAAATATAAATTAATAATTATTCCTAATGTAAAAAGCAATAATCCAAGAAGACCAAATAAATGAAGAGGTCTTGATAAATATTTTTTAAAGAACATTAAAGTAATCAAATCAAAAAAACCATGAAAAATTCTTGATTTAGTATATTTTGAATGTCCATATTCTCTTTTACGATGATTAACTACTAATTCAGAAACATCAAAGCCATTATTTTTAACTAAAATTGGCATAAATCTATGTAAACCACCATAAATATTAATCATTCTAACAGATTCTATAGGATAAGCCTTAAAACCACAATTAAAATCATGTATATTAATTTTTGTTAAAAATCTTAATACAAAGTTGAAAATTTTTGATTGAATTCTTTTTGAAAAAGAGTCTAATCTATTTTTTTTCCAACCAGATACAAGCCCACCTGTTTCTTTAACCTTAGAAACAAATTTTTCTATTTCCTTTGGATCATCTTGTAAATCTGCATCTAATGTAATAACTATATTACCAGTACATTTTTTAAAACCAGCATTCAAGGCCTCAGATTTACCTTTATTCACTAAGAAATCAATTAATTTTACATTAGAATCAGAATTAGCTAAATCTAAAATTATTTCTTTAGATTTATCTCTACTTCCATCATTAATAAATATTAATTCCCAATTATACTTATCATTAACATTATCCTTAATTTCTAAATACAATTGTTTAAGAGAATCCTGTTCATTATAGACAGGTACTATTATTGATAAATCTTTTTTTATTTTCATTTTAGAATTTATAAAAAAAAAGGGTATTAAATACCCTTTTTATAAAAATTTAGATTAGGAATATTACTTAGAAGCAATAAACTCTTTAACAACAGCTTCTGGAGTTTTACCCTCTGGAACTGGTATAATATCTTCAGAGAACCTAATAGAACCAGTCTTGTCTGATACAACTGATCTAACTAACTTGATTCTATTTTTACTTGCTGCTTTTTTACCTGTTTTATCACTAAACGATTGTTTCTTTGCCATAACTCTTTAAACCTTAAATTAAACTATTATTAAAAACTTATATAAGTTAACACTTTTTTACTTGTCATTGCCAAGTAATAAAACAGGATCTTCAACATTTAAAGAATCTGAATCATTAATAGCTATTGACGAGTCATTAAAGTCATTAGTATCAGTTATATTGTCATAACCACCAAAGCTTGAAAATTTAAAAAATGAAAATGATAATATTAAAATTAATGATGCACCTGATAGCAAAGTAAAAGTATCCGATTTTGAGAAAAGATTAGTTACTGTATTAGATAATTGATTAAAAATAGTACTATTTTCATATTCATCAATTCTTTGATTTAGCTTATATACAAAATCAGATGGTGCTTCTATATTCTCTAATTTTTTTAAAGCTAAAGTATTTAATTTTATATCTTCAACTATATTCTTAAACTCTGAATTTTTATCCATATATAATTCAAATTCAGCTTTATCACTATTACTTAATGTATTTTCAATATAATCAGTAATTTTATCTAAATATTTATTATCAATCATTTATAATTTTTAACTCCATAATTTATTAAAATCTCTCTCAATTTTAACTTACCTCTATTAATACGAGATTTTACCGTACCAAGAGGTAGTTGTAGTATTTTACTAATAACATCATAAGAAAGTTCCTGAATTTCTCTTAAAATAATAATTATTTTATAATCATGTTCTAATTCAGATAAGGCTTTTTGTAATATTTTTGATTCATTATCTGATTTTTTTTCAACATTATCTTCATCATCAACAAAAATATTCTCACTAGTTCCATCTTCATTAATATCTGATATTGAAGATGTTTTTCTTCTTTTTAACTTTCTTAATTCTGTTTTAGCCAGATTAGATGCAATTGTAAAAAGCCATGTAGAAAATTTATATGTTTCTTTATATGAATCCTTTTTAAGATAAACTTTAAAAAATGTTTCCTGTGCAAGATCCTGAGCATAGTCCATATCATGCATATATCTATATAAAAAACTAATTATTTTATCTCTATATCTATTTACAAGCTGGGTATAAGAATTTCTATCTCCATTTTGAAACTCTTTAATCAACATCTCATCGGTTACTTTTTTATCTACCATAATGACCTTTACATATTTTCACCAATAGTGAATTAATAATTATTTGATTACTAATACTTGATGTTTTAAATAAAACATCAATATCTCTAAGTGCTACAATTATGTTCATTATCTCATCATCATTATAGTTTCTTTTATAACCTGACAACCTATTACTTAAAAATTTGTTTAATCTACTATATCCTGAATTATCAGAAATCATTTCTATAAAAAGATTATATAACTGCATAATTATTGGAACAGAGGAAACGCCATTTATATGCAAATTGCTATATATACTTATAGAATCTGATAAATTCTTTTGTCCAACGGCATTTAATAAATGCCATGTTTTAATATGCTTACTTTGGTATTCCGATTGAATTTTTTTGGCATCTATCTCTTTATCATTATTCATTAAATAATATTTTTCAACTTCATTTACAATTGTAGAAATATCATTACCAAAATTATTTACTAAATAATCCAATAGACTACTATCTATCTTTATATCCTCAGCTTTAAAATAGTAGTTAACCCATTCTTTAATTTTTTGATTATTTATTGGTGTTCTTGTATCTACTAGGCCAGTAATTTCTGAAATCTTTTTAGAAAATTTATTTTTTATCATATAATCATCTAAAACAAATACAAGAATATTATTTTCATCTGATTTTTTTAGATATTCTAATAAATTACTCTGATCTTTCACTGGTACCTTATTAAAGTTTTTAATAATTGAGATAGTATTATTAGCAAATAAAGAAACGCTATTAATATTATTAAACAACGAATCATTATCATTTGTTTCATTTAAATAATAATATTTTGTTTCAAAATTATTTTTTAAATGGTCTTTTAATTTTGAAATAAACATATTTTGTAAAAAATAATCATCTCCTAACAAAAAATAGGATGTTTTATTTCCATCTTTATATATTGATCTTAATGCTTTACCAACACTAACTTGCATAGAAAAGTACCAAGCTTATAAATAAACAATAGAATGAAAAATACCAGAATTTTCCTTTATCAATAATTTTTTCTAACATAAACAATACACCATATCCAATTAAAAAGGATGATAATATACCAACTAATAATTCCATTAAAAAACTGATATCTAACATTAACAAACTCATATTACTAAAAATTAAATATACTGAAGAAAAAATTAGAATCGGAATTGCTAATATAAATGAAAACTGCATAGACTTTTTAAATGATAAGCCCAATAACAGTGCCATAAAAATTGTTAACCCTGACCTAGAAAGACCTGGTAAAATAGCTAGTGCTTGAGCGATACCTATCAAAAATGCATACAAGTATGTAATGGTCAATCCTTTATTATTAATAAAATATTTTGTAGAAAAAATAATTATTGTCAGAATAATATAACATATAATCAAATAATCCACTGATGATATATCAAAAAAATACTCTTTAATTTTATCTTCAAATAAAACACCAATAATACCAGCAGGGATAGAGCCTATTACAATAGTAAATAAATAATTGAAATCACCTTTTATTGTCTCTTTAATCTTTTCACTTATAAATTTTTTCCAAAAAACTAGAATTGATAATAATGTTCCCAAGTGCATGGCAACTTCAATGAGTAACCCCCCATCACTTATACCAAATAATTTTCTTAATAGTAGTAAATGACCAGAACTGCTAATTGGGAAAAATTCAGTTAACCCTTGAACAATACCTAATAATATATATTCTAAATAACTCATTGTTTTAATGCTATAAACGATAACATTCGTCCAGATTTTTCTTTATCTCTTCTATAACTATGTAAATTTTCAGTTTCATACGTACACATTCTATCAATTTTTATTTTATCTTCTACTACTCCTTCACTCTTCAAATCATTTACAATTGATTGATTTAAATCTAAAAATAAAGAACCATTATTCTTTTTTACTGTATCACCAAAATAATCTATAAATTCTTGTCCAACCTCGTAACAACACGATTTAATCGATGGTCCCATAACAAAATTTAAATTATTTATACTAGAACCTAAACCAATAAACTTATCAATTGCTTTAAGATGAATCTTTTCTTTAGCACCTCTCCAACCTGCATGCACAATTCCATAATTACCTGTTATATTATCATAAATAAATATTGGAACGCAATCAGCCGTTTTCACTAATAATACTAAATTATTTTTTGAAGAAGAAACAAGCCCATCAGCTTCACCATGATTTCCGTATTTATTAACAACTAAAACTTTATCTGAATGAATTTGATTAACACTGGTTAACAGCTTATTATCTATATTGTGCTGTTGAAGTACTTTAAATAGAATATCTTGGCTTGATGAATCTTTATTTAAATAGGTTGTAAATAATAAATGTCTCTTAGTTGAATAACTGATATAATTACTACTCATAAAGATCTGTCTTAATTATATCTCCACTCTCATTATAATAAACCCACTCACCTACTTTCTCTCCAGCTTTATAACTTCCAATAGATTTAGGCATCCTACTTGGATAATACTCAATCCATTTACCATCTCTAAGATTATTAGCAAGATTACCCTCTGTATAGATAATCCCATTATTAAAATATTCTATATACTTTCCATCAAAAATAATTTCTTCATTATATTTAATTAAAAATGTTTCAATTTTTTTATAACCATTTTCATACCAGTAGCTACATAATTTATTTGGATTAATTTCTCCATTTAAATAAAAAATAACACTCTGCTTATTACCATTTTTAAAATATGATTTCCACTTACCACTTTTTAAATAATTTAAGTACTCTCCTCTAGTTAGGACTTGACCTGTTGTATAATATGAAACATAATCACCATTTCCTCTATCATCATAATCTATAGTACTTATAATCTTTCCATCTTCATGATACTTTGTCCACATACTAAATTCTTTTCCAGCCTTATATATTCCTTCTAATTTTAAACTTCCACTATCATAAAATGTTTTAAAAAGTCCATTTTTAGTGTATTTATCTGGAAGACCATCAGCATAAAATTCTGATGATATATAATTATTTTCTACAATCGTACTATCTTCATTTATAGCATATAATTTTATAGGTTTATTAGAATCAAGCCTACCATTTGTTAAAAAATATTCTCTAATAAGAAACCCATTTTTATTTCTTTCAGTCCATCGACCATTTCTTTGATCGTTTGAATAAAATCCATCTTCAAATATTAACTTTGAATCAGGTGTATCATAAAAAGATTTATACATACCATTTCCTTCAATAAAATCAATGGTACTTTTTATATTTCCATTAGTGTAATATTCAGTCCATAAACCATTTTTTACATTGTTTAAATAGCTACCCTTTTCCTTAATATTACCATTGTCGTAATAAAGGATATACTCTCCCTCCATTACTTCATCCGCATAAACAGTATTAAAACAATCTTGAGCTGGTCTACATAACAAATACGAATTAACTGAATATTCAAGAAGCTTATCTCCATAATCATTAAATTTAATTATATTTGTTTTTGTATAATCCTTATTCTCATCAACTGTTTTATATGTATAATATTTATCAAATGTTTTGTTACCGTCTTGGTCAAAGATATTCCAAAGCCCAGCTCTATACCCATTGATATATAATCCAAATTCATTTATTTCACCGTTCAAATGATATGAAATATATTCTCCATCTTTTATAAAAGTATTATCTTCATATTTTTCATTATAAACACTTTGCCTAATCCCAATATCACTGTATTGAACCGTTTGTTTTACAATAACACCGCTATCTAAAAAACGTTCTTTATATTTTTTACCATTTTTATAATAACTAACATAATTACTGTCAAGTAATCCTTCATTATAAAATTCTTTTGAATACAATTCTCCTGAAGAGTAAAATGTGCTATAAACACCATTTCTAAGCACATCCTTTTGAGCAACAACAGTATCGATAATATCTGGAATAGGCTCTAAAACTTTTACAATAGAGCTAACTTCAATTGGTTTATTTAGATCCACCACTGAGTCTAAGATACCACTTGAATAATGTAAATTAAATGTCTCTAAACCCTTTTGATCAAACTCAACCCAAAGACCATCTTTCACATCATTTACAAATAAGCCAAATGTTTTCATATTTGAATTTTGATGAAACTCTGTATAGGTTGAATTTAATTTATGAAATTTTCTTTCAGACATTACAACACCATTTTCATAAAACTCATACCAAGTTCCAACTCTTAAGCCTTTAAATAGCTCCCCATAATTCTTTTTGATTCCATTTTTGTGATAATCTACAATCTCACCTGTGTAGGGCTTGTAGCTATTTGGGAGAAAATATTTATCCTCAAATTTGATTAGTTCAAATTGGGAAACTTCATTCTGAGATAATAAAATTGTGGTGAATATAAAAAATATATATCTCTTCATAATTGATAATCTAACCATTGAGACTGATTATATAAAGAAATTTTAAAGCTACCTTCAATCATTCACAAACTAAATTGTAAATAACAGGACAAGATTCAGTTACGCCAAAACCTCCAAACCAACCAAAATCACTACATGTAGGTTGTTGGATATAATGATCAGCAGGAGATCCATACAAAGCAAAAGTACCTTCTGCAGTGAAAAGGGGATCAGTTATTACATCAAATTGAACATAAGAACTATATCCTTCTAATCCACAATAAAAAATCGCTAAATCTTCACCGGTATAACTTGTAGAAGAATCACTACACCCAGTTACAAAGCCTGCAAGATATGTAAAGTTAGTTTCTTGTCCAGTTAGATCAATGTAACTTTCACCGAAAACATTACCACAAACAGAATCAATACTTGTACTATCACACTCTACTGACCAACTGCCGTACTGCCAACCTGGAAATACAGAAAATGTGTTATGAATCGCACATTTATTTTCGCTAGATAATGCCGAAGCACCATCAAATATCTGACTCATATATTCTAAAGACGATAAATCCCAACTAGATATATCTT
>MDSZ01113401.1_pt1 | contig 10160 bp, 6 predicted proteins | sample 811201 | NCBI WGS metagenome assembly MDSZ01 (sample SAMN05326647, study PRJNA326480) | marine metagenome | isolation source: seawater | place: Indian Ocean: North | collected 2010 | reverse complement strand
GAAATCTTCCAATACTTTGTCCGAATCAGGATGTTTTTGTATTATGAAGAATGATTTATCGTCTTTAGGTTTAACCCATAGGGCTGATAATCCATTATCTTTATGTAATGGATGTAAGAATGGTTCTTTAAATATTGGAATAACACAATACATCGTATTACAATATATAACATTTTATTGTAAAAAACAAGCTTTTTTTTAATTTTCGTTAGATTCACTATAAGGGTCGAATAAAGTATTAAAATTGTCTCCTATGTATTCATTAAAATAATTAATGTAGTTTCTACCAATTTTACCCGATGGAACGATGGCATAAGTATCACCTCTAACCAACATATAATACATTCTACCAGGCACTAATATAGTATCAGGTGGATAATGATATATTCCAGTAGGACCAGCGTAAAATCTTAATCCTTCGAATTGACTCGTTCCCTCTACAAAGTTTGCCATAGTTTTCAAAGCTGATGAAATACCACCAGTTAATATATCCCACCAAGTGTGTGCTGTGTAAACTCCCAAATTGTGTTTCGATGGAGCGTAACCAGCGGTTACTCCATCTACTCCATAGTACGCCCAAAAACTTGTATCTTCGTGTGATATCCCACCATAAGCATCGGCTAATACATCATTTAATCTATCAGTCATTTTAAACTCTATGACGTAGTCTAATCTACCCCCTCTCAGATATTCAATTTTACTATCTAAAAAATATGGTGTTAAGTCTGAAATTTTTAATTCTGTATCATTAAACCAACCATCAAGAGCGTCCATCTCTCCTTCAAAATTTTGTTTATTTAGTGCGAGTGCTGACAATCTAACTTTTTTCCTATCAACATTAATAATATCTTGATTTAAACCTGGCATAAGTCTAAACATTGTTTCTAATGTTGTAAACCATCCACCTGGACCAACTTCATGTATTACTTTAGTAGTTTGTAAATATGTGGTATCTAAATACATTTGAGGTAAATAATCAACTTTAAATGTATCACCAGGCACGATTGAACTTATACCATATGTTGTTAAAGATAGTGTATATGGTAGTATTGTGGGTTTTTGTTTTGAAACCGCCTCATTAACAATTTTAATTTTATAATAATCTCTAAAAGAAGAAGCCACATGCATACCTCTTATTTCCATATTTCTGTCATTTTTCTTTATTAATTCTTCAGGAGACGTTTTTTCATCCGTTACATCTGAAGTGGTCGTTTCACCAACTACATTCTCATCAGTGAGTGGTGCTGCGTTACCAAACCCAAATGTATTACCATCAGGTATTAAATTTGGTGCGGGCCTAACATCAACATTAAATGTATTTGTATCAAAAATATCATTCATCGTGTCATAAATTGTATCCTCTTGAGCAGTGTTGTGTTCATCTAATAATTGGTCTAATCTTAAACTACCTAAATCAGGTTCATAAATTATTGATAAAGCTTCTTTATCTGTAGCTGCTATTGACACAGCTTTACTCACATCATTATTTGTTGTAAAAAGTGCATTACCATGACTCATACCTTGAATAGCATACATGTTACCTAAACTACCATCTGGTAATTTAAATTCTAAGTCATAGTCTTTGACAATTGAATTAGGTTGCATGACTCTAAAAGTAAAATGTGAGTTATCCTCAGGCTGTTTATTATGAACTTCATCCCCAAACGCATAATTTTTATCTATTATTTTTAATTGTGCATCATTTTTACCCGCTATTAATTTCCAATCAAAAAAACCATCACTGTCTTCATTAATGTCATCTAAAATTTCTTCTATTGCTTTTTGAATTGTAGAATTTTTTTCAAAAGCTGAATAAATTGTTTCTACATTTATAAAAACTTCTCTAAGTGGTATTCTACCAATTCCATCAGGACCGTTAATTTTTTTGTCAAATTCAGTAAAATCATCAACAGAACCCCAAAAACCTTGCTGTTCTTTTATATCATAATCTCTTTTTGGATATTTTCCTTTTTGATAATTGTACGAGCCACCATCTGAAAACTTACCCCATTTTGTAGGATAAACAAAAACTGGAGGGTCTTCACTTGTTTTAAGTAATACATGTGTCCTTTCTTCATATAATTTAGTCCAACCTGTAAAAGAGGTATCGGAATTTAAAGTAACCTCAACCCCCTTAGCCTCTTGAATTTCTTTTTCATCTTTACCAAATCCAAACTCAGAATTTATTATTAAATCCTCAAATAATCCCCAAGCTACATAAACATTGTCAGCTGTTAAACTATCAACAAACACACCTGTTCTTATGGCATTTCCTGCGGGCCCAGACCTACCAGATAATTGTTTTATAGCTAACAACTTTATATTTTTTTCATATGAATCTATGGTTTGTGCACCAGATGAGGCATCAGGTGTCGACATTAATTGTTCTAAATCATTATCAACATCAGTAGGGTCACCCTCAGCAACAACTTGTCTCAATCCTAAATACAATGTACCTCTAGTGAGTATATCTTTTATTTTAGCCACTTTTGAAGCATCAAGAGAAAAACTCAATAATGCATTATTTGAAGACGTTAAGGTAAGTGAACACTCAACAGTACCATCTGGTAAAATTTTTGCACCATAATCAGTAACAAGACCTTGAATCACTTCAACATTACCCTCATTTTTTGTAATGAAACCTTCTTGTTGTCCAAATTGTGTTTCACCATACAAATATTCTTGAAGACCTCCAGCACCTTTAAAATCAAGTAATTCTTCTGGTCTGTACAGACTGTCAATATTACTATTACCAAAGTCTACGAACACAGTTGCACCTGGTTTTAAAAAATATTTATTATAAATTCTATCATAGTCATAAAAATTAGATACGACAAAGTTAACAGTTGTTTTTTTAATAACTCCTAACGCACCATCTGTTTCTGAAGACACAGAAGTTATACCAGCTTGAGGTTTCATAAATTTATTTTCTGCTAACTCTTGTGGAAAAGTTTTTTGATAGTCTTCAGCGGTAAGTTCATTATTGTAAAGTGTTAGAGACTCATTAATGTTTACCTCACCATAACTTTCTTGATAAGTATTGTTACCAACTTCATATATTTTTCTAACATAATCAACTTGTCTAGTTGGTTTTCTGATTGAGTATCCAATTATTTCACCATTTTCTTTAATTGGAACAAGCACTGAACCTGGATATTTTGTTTTTAATCCTGGTCTTTTAAGTAAAGCTTTAGCTTCTGGTACTGGACTTAAAATTTTATCTGCAACAAAAGTAAGTGCACCTAAAATTTTCTCAGCACCATCAGCCATCATATCAAGAAAACTATATTCAGGATCATCAGGATCTCTATCAGGATCATTTAAATTCCAAGTTGTATCAAATTCTAAATCTTCTTTAGCTATCTCAACTAAACTAGCGGGTTCTATTAATTTAACCGATGTCCACATTCTAACAAAAGGAGTTTTATCTATGGTTGTATAAGGTTTAGTCTGTGTACCTGTTACACTTGTTTCAGGCATCATATAAGTTTGAAGTTCTTCATTCCATACAGGATCTCCAGGTGCGGTTTCAACAACATCAGCAACATCAGTACCTTGTCGTTGTTCTAATACTTTTCTAACTTCACCCTGTATCGGTGTGCCAAATAACCTATCATTAATCATTGTTTATAAACCCTCAGCATCTTTTGTGTTTGTGGGTATTCTTATTGATGTTCCAGCTGGAATGTTATTTGTTTTTAAATTATTCACTCTAGCTATAAACCACCACAATGACGCATCTCTATAAAATCTATGTGCTAAATTATCACATCTATCACCCTCTTGTGCTATAAAATATGCATCACTATTTTTTTCGTCTACCTTGTTATAAATAGTGGTTTTATAATAATCTATTCCGTTTCTTTTTTCTTTTTGAGTATTTCTATATCTCGACATATTTTATCTCCTAATCAAAAGGCCACAAATCTATACCATCATCATCAAATGGATTTAAATCAATACCAGTTTTTTCCTCAATCCAATTTGATGTATCTCTAGCGAATTTCTGAATACTCTCAGGTACATACTCATCAATGACTTCTCCAATTGTTTGTACAAGTTCAGATTGTTCATAAGCTGGTGGTTCTTCTGTCACCCGTGTTAACTCTTCATCAGTTAATCCAGTTGCGTTCTGTATAGTTTGAGGTGGTTCTGGTGGTGCAATGTATTCAAACGTACCAGCCATACTACCATCACCAGTGTATCCATAGAATCTAGTATTCATATTTGGAGTTTTAGCATGTATGACTTTAAATGTAATAGCAGCTTGAATGTATTTTGGAACTCTTTTACCAACTTCAGTTTCCCACGGCGAATTTTCAACGGTGTAAGTTAGTGATTCAAAATACCCCATTAACTCCGCATTTGTGTTTCCATACAATTCACCCATTCTCATTTTTACAAAAGGTGGTTTCATTCTATTACCATAACTACGAGTAGAATCAAAATTTTCTGTGGTTGTGTATATTTGACTGGCAGGAAGTGTATCTTGAAGATACTCTGGATAACATAATGATGTCAATTTGTTCATTTTTTCGTAAATAGCACTAAGTTCTCTTTTAGTTTGAGCGAACAACTTTAGATTAAAACTAATACTTCTATCTGCTCTTTCATAAACATAAACAGGTTCACTTCTACCCATAAAATTATGTCCAGTGTAAGATGGTGTTACTGTTTCGGTAAGTCCATCAACATAGGCTCTAAAAAATATAAAAGCTTTATCTCGCATATCTTTAAAATAAAGTGGCATACCACTCTTACGACCAAGTATATTTCCATTCTTTGAATCATTTGGATGTGCATCTTCTATTTTGTCAAAATATTCATTCCTCCCTAATCTTGATGATACCTCATCATTAGATGCACCAAATTGCATTAGAGTGTGTACATCACCTCTAGCTTTACCATCTTCATATTTTGATAAGAGGGATTTTGCATCAACTTGTACATCAGCATCATCATCCCCATAAACTTTTCCTGAATAATATGTATCGTTTAATTTGTGTTTTGGTGACTCAGCAGGCATGTAATCCTCTGAATATCTTAATTGTAAGTCTTCAGTTTTTTCGCGTAGTTTTTTTAGTGGTGAACCTTTTCCAACATCTTCATCAAATTTATTATAATCTGGATATGGTGGTACGGTTCTTCCAGTACCAAACCCCTGAGAACCCCCATCAGAGTAAGCGTTACCCCTAATAGGATTTTTATCTGAAGTTGGTAAATCTGATAAAAATATATTATTTTGTGCACCAAAACTATTTGTACCAAAATTAAATTTTAAATATGTAGCCATTGGAGAGCCCGAACCCTCTATGGTGATACCACCAATGTTAAGTGGTGGTTGAAAATATTCATCACTATATTTATTAAAATTTGGATAAGTATCAGCACCAATTAAATCTGAAATACCAGGTTGTGTTTTATCAATTTGACTTACTGCAACACCACCAGCTCTAAAACCTGCAGCGATTATAGTTGATAAAGGATTATAAAACTTTTTCTGTGCTATGTTTTGTTTTATTGAAAATCTACCTAATTTTGTAAATTTACGATTTGGTGTTTGTAACGCTAGAGCGTTTTGTTTTGCTATAAAAGCTATACCATTTGGTGATGTTAAATATTTTGATAATCTAACAGCATCTGTTAACATTGGAGCAATCGGTAAATCTCTTCCACCAAAATTTATTAATCTACCCCCACTCATATCACTTGAACTTTTAGATATATTACTTACAATGTATGGTTCTCCACCTTTGTTTAATTGTAAATTTTCAGCAAGATTATCTAAACTAAAAAAAGAAAGTAAATTACCCACCCCACTAAGAAAAGATGTTCTACCAAAATTACTAATATTACCTGGTTGATTACTATGTATATCTAATTTACTTCTATCTACATTAGGATAACTAATTGGTTTTAAACCCATATGTCCTGTATTTTCAAAACTTTTTGGTGTATGATTTTTATTATATAATTTTTCCCAACTTAATCCCTCTATAAAGGTATCAGTCAAGGTATTTAAAGGTGTAAATGGTTCACCTTGTTTTCCCGCAGAAGAAAAATCAGTTGGATTTGAAGCGGGTACAAAAGAATTACCTGTATTAAAATATAATGTGTCTTGTTTAGGTGTTGATGCTCTTGGGTCGAATGTTTGTGTTTTATATAATTGATTTTCAGCATCACCTCTTTCAGGTAATACAAACAAATTTCTCTCTATAATGTCTTGACTAAATCTGATAGGTGTATAAACTCTTCCCCTTAATAAAGAATCTAATATAGGATTATCTCTACCACTTCGTGTTGATGTACTAACATCAAAACCATGTGTTTGCGGTATTGTGTTGTTTTCATTGTAATTTAAATTAGTATTAGCGACATTGGTTACATTATTAGATATGTAATCTTCAGTTCTTTGTCTTATTTCATCTTCAAATACACTTTTTAAGTTTTGTAAACTCAATTTTGTTTCTCCTAAGCCATTCCATTAAGTTCAGAACTAACTCCGCTGGCCATAGCCCTAGCTAACGCGGGTCTTGGTCCACCAAACGCACTGTCTAATATATTAGCTATTTTATCAAGTTTTTGATTAGATGCCTCTTGTTTACTTTCCATTGCAGATGTGTTTGTAGCATTTACAACAGTTGCACCCCCACCACCATTTGATGCACCAGCTATACCTGGTGCCATTAATACGTCATCATCTGCTCTACCAACAATAAGTTTATTTGGTTGACTTGGAAGTGAAAGCACTGGTTTTTTACCAGCTTCCGCACGTGTATCACCAGCCATAACACTACCTATAGCTCGTCCTGCTAAAGCTATCATTCCAATCATCGCTAAAACAGAAGCGATAGCAATAGGAACAAGTAACAATGCTCCAATTCCTGCAGTTTTTGCTGAACCTTTCGCAGCACCCGCAAAAAAGTTAGCGGCTGAATTTACAGCGGCTGCACCAGCTGCCATTAATGTTGTACCAATACCAGCACGTTTTGCACCTGTGTTTACGTTTGTTGCAAGAGTGTTTGCAGCTTTAGACGCTGTGTTACCTATTGTCGCAGTAGTTTCTACTCCATTTACAGTCGCAGAAGCAGTAGTCATTGTATTATTACCAAGTTTTGCAGTTGTATTTGCTGTTGTGGCAGTAGTAGATGCTCCTATCGCAACTGTATTAATACCTTTTGCAGTTGTGTTAACATTAGTTACGGCCGTTTCAGCTGCTTCAGCTGCTGCTTTCTTTTTCCTTGCAGCGGTTTCAGCTAATATAGCTTTCGAGTTTGCAATTGAGGCCATAAATGCTAAACCTGATTTGTAAATGTATAAACCCAATCCACCAATTAAAACAGGAAAAATTAAACCAGTTTCCTTTAAAGTTTTAAGAAGTCCTGAAAAAACACTTATTAAAATATTAAGAGTAGGTCCAACACTTTCTGCAATTGTAACTCCAAGAGCTTTTAAATTATTAATTAATTGTGCAGTAGAAGTTAAGGCTTCTTCAGATACAATATCAGTTATCTTTTGTTTTGATAACTCACCTTGTAGTGTAGTGGCTTCTTTTTCAGCACTTACCATTTTTTGAAGGTCACCAACTTGTACACCTATTGCATCAGCTAAAGCTTGTCTTTGTATTGCATTAAGTTTATTAAACTCAGCTTCACTTCCCATTTGTTTAACCACTTCTGCAGTAGCACCCTTTATATCATTAGCTAATGCTAATTCTCTAGCTTTTTGAAGATTTATTTGTCTACCAATTATTACGGAAGCTTCTATTTCTTTTGTTAATGAATCATTGAAATTTAATAAATTTTCAGATATACCAGCGACTTTATCTAAACTTAATCCGAGTTTTCTAGCTTGAATAGCTGCTTCTAAAACATTTTTTCCACCATCTTTTGCAAACTTTGCAAATTGGTCTGTATTACTTGCAACATCTTCTAAAACTTTATCAGGTGCAACATCATTAGCGAAAGCTAAAGATTGTGTAGATTTTATTAAATCACTAGCCTGTTCAGCCGTTAATCCTTGTGTTTGAGTAAGTACCCCAATTAATTTAGTAGCGTTATCGAGAGTCGCACCAGTCGCAACTTGAGTTTCACCCACTACTTTAGCTAACTCACTGGCTTCACTTAATCCTACACCAAATTCATTAGATAATTCTGATACTGTTTTTTGTGCTTCCGCAGCTTCTATTCCTAATGCAAGAAATTCTGCATTCACATCACCAAGATCATCTCTAAGTCTTGTCACTCCTATAGCACCAAATTGGTCTGCAATAGATTGTTGTTGTTTATTAAAAGTTACCAATAAGGCTATTGCAGCTAATAATCCTACAGTCAACAATCCAACAGCACCACCTAGTTCTTGGAATGTGCCTAACATGTCTTGAGCTTTACTCGCCATACCACCAGTCAAATCATCAGCTGCATTTAAAACTTGATTTCTTGCTTTTTCAACTCTTAATCTTTTTAATTCAATACCATAGATTCTTGCAGCGGTAAGTTTACCTTGCTGTAACGCTTTATTTTGTAAATCAATTAAATCATTTATACTTTTTTCACCATCTTTGATATCTTCAATGACATCTTTCATCTCATTATATGCGTCTCTAGTTTGTTGTGATTTATCATAATGTTTTGCAAGCTCTTTTAATCCATCTGATAAAAGTTGATTTTGTTTTACTAAAGATTTACTATATTGATTTGAACCACTAGCTAAATTAGCCATTTGACGATTTAATTCGTTTGTTAAATTTTTTTGTTCCTTTAATTGCTCTGTTGTTAATTCGTGATTTGCCATTTAATTTCTCTATATGAAATCTTTTACTGTGAATTTTGAATTTTTAAATTTGAATTTTTTATTACCAGTGAGGTCTTGAATATGTTGTTCTAAATCAGAAAAAGCCATATTATAGTCTTTTAATGCTCGATTAAATTTTTTACTTTTTTTGAGTGTTCTTTCTTCTTTAGATGATAAACCTAACATTTTAGTCAATTTACCGAAGAAACCTTCAGATAAAATGTTACGATTATTCATATATGATTTTTTCTTTGACACATTACTCTCCTATTTAGATAGTTGTATTCATATATAAATATCAATAATGTGAAAAATTATCTTTTAAATCTTGGATTTATAGAGGGTCTTGATACACCTTTTCCTTTTGCCCGTTGTTGGGCTTTTTGTATTTCATCATTTTCTTTTTGTTTAGTATCAGTCAATTTTTTCATATAAAAATTTCTAAGATACACGGGCATATTGTATACATCAGAGTGTACAAACCCTTTTCCATAGTAAATTAGTTGAAATATTTGTTCGTGTAGTGCGGATTTATCTTCAGCTTTGAGGCCAAAAAAAGTTAACCGTCATAGGTATATTTACCTTGACGGACTCACCTCCTAAATCAATTTCTTGCTCTAACTCTATATCTGGTGTAACTCTTTTCATTTCATTTCTTAAAAATAAAGAATCTCTTGCAAGTATGTTCTGAACAAATTTATTAATCGTCACTTTTGAATCATCACCATCAACAGAAACTAATGAATATCTTAATCTTGTTGTTAACTCAGGTGTAACTTGTGAACCTATTTTTTGACTCGCTTTTAAGTCTGATTGAATTTGTTCTTCCTCTTTTCCAGTGAGTAACTTAAAACACACTTTAGTTTTTGATATTGGTAATTCAACTTCAAAATTGTTTTCTGTAACATCTTTAGGTAATTTTTTAAATGGACAATCAGCTAAATTGAAAGTGTGATTTATTTTAGAACCATCTTCGGGATTACTAATTTCACATGAATACTCTGGCCCATAAGCTAATATTCTAGCTGCAATCATCACTGCATTTTTATCACCTAAAAACAAATCCTCTTGTTTTACACCTTTGGTTAAAATTAAAGAATCTAACACTCTATCAATCACAACACCTTTTTTAATTAAGTTCTGCGATGTCAATATATCTTCTTCTCTAGCTGTCATATATTTTATTTCTATTTTTCCATCCTTACAAGGATGTCCTTCTGGATACAACTTACCTTCACTTGGTAAATCAATCATTTCACTTGGGAACTTTTGTTGTTCTGCCATTTTATACCTCCAATGCTCGTCTAAACCATCCTAACCAAAATTTCTCTTGATTTGGTTTATCGATAACTATGTTTGCGAATCTT
>MDSZ01222193.1_pt1 | contig 10161 bp, 6 predicted proteins | sample 811201 | NCBI WGS metagenome assembly MDSZ01 (sample SAMN05326647, study PRJNA326480) | marine metagenome | isolation source: seawater | place: Indian Ocean: North | collected 2010 | reverse complement strand
TTTTGTACGTCTTTCGACTACATATTTTTCTAATTTAAAATTTGGAATACCATAAATTAACAATCCTCCTGCACGATCATAACGATCATAAACTGTAATCCTATACCCATTTTTCCTTAATTGTTCAGCTGCAGCTAATCCAGCTGGTCCCGCTCCAATTATTCCAACACTCTGATCTTTTTCGTATTTTACATCAATCGGTTTGACCCAACCTTTTTCCCAAGCATTATCTGTTATATATTTTTCCATCGAACCAATAGTTACTGTGCCATGACCTGATTGTTCGATAACACAATTTCCCTCACAAAGGCGATCCTGTGGACAAATCCTACCACATACTTCTGGCATATTATTTGTGCTCTGAGATAATTCATATGCCTCTTTAAGTCTGCCTTCCGCTGTTAATTTAAGCCAATCTGGAATATTATTACTTAGAGGACAATGAACTTGGCAGAAGGGTACTCCACATTGAGAACATCTACTGGATTGCTCTTGTGCTTTTTGAGTGATAAAATCGTCGTAAATTTCTTTAAAATCCCCTTTCCTATTTTTAACATTCCTTTTAGGTGGAGTTTGTTGACCTATTTTTACAAATTTAAGCATTTTATCAGTCATATTTTTTTTTGAATCAGGGCAAAATATACATTGTTTTTACTTATAAAAGAATTATTTAGGTCAGTATTTATGACCTATATTTTGATTTAATCAGCTAAAAATAAGGAAATTTTTATATTTGCATATCTACTATGATTAAATGGAATTGTTTTAAAAGGATATTTTTTAAGTTACGACACCTATATGCTTAATGATTTTATAGAAATCCTAATTCTGTCCGCTATTCAGGGAATATCAGAATTTTTACCTATAAGTTCATCTGCACATTTAATTATAGTTTCTAATTTATATGATTTAAAAGCGAGTTCATTGTTAATTGATATTAGCTTACATTTAGGTTCTTTATTAGCAATAATATTTTTTTTTAAAAGAGATTTATTTGATTTGAGAAATAATCGAAAATTATTAAGCCTTATTATAATTGGCTCAATACCACTTATTATTTTTGGTTATATATTACACACGACTGAATTGATACATCTCCTAAGAAATATTGAAGTTATAGCTTGGACAACGTTACTTTTTGCGATTATCTTATATTTTGCTGATCGGAGAAAGATCGATCAAAACATTTCTACAAACTTAAATATGAAATCAATTATGTTTATTGGATTATTCCAAATTCTTGCATTAGTACCTGGAGTAAGTAGAGCAGGAATCACAATGACTGCTGCAAGGTTTTTAAAATTTAATAGAGTGGAATCTGGAAAAATTTCTTTTTTACTTTCTATTCCTGCATTAGCAGGTGCAAGTTTTCTAGGTCTAAAAGATGCATTTAGTGAAACAATAGAATTAAATTATTTGGTTATAACTGCGATAATATTATCTTTTATATTTTCATATACCACTATAAAATTTTTCTTATCTTATATAAACAAATTTTCTTTAAGTATTTTTGTTATTTATAGAATAATCATATCTTTAATCTTATTTGCAATAATTTATTTTTAATTAGCTTTTTTAATTAAAGGTAATAATTGTGATAGTAAAACTCCACATAATATAAAAAAGCAACCTAATAAATTATTGATACCAAGTATTTGATCAAGTAAAAACCAAGCAGAAATAGTTGCAAAGACACCTTCTAAAGAAAAAATAATAGCTGCTGGTGCAGGTGATATATTTCTTTGTGCATAAATTTGTAGTACAAAAGCGAATCCACCTGACAAAATCCCTGCATACAAAATGGAATCAATTTCCTTTAAAATATTTTCAAAAATAAACTCTTCATAAATAAGACCTATTAAAAATGAAAATACAGCAACAATTAATGTCTGTAAGGCTCCAAGTGTAAGTGGAAGATTATATTTGGCAACAATAATACCAGTAAAAATGATATGAGTACTCCAAAATAAAGCTCCTAAAATTACAAGAGTATCACCAAGCCTTACTGTTGCATCATAAAAATTTGTTAATAAATATCCACCAATCAAGCATAATATTACTGATGGCCAAACACTCCAATGAATAGATTTTCTTCTGAATAAGAAAATAATGATTGGAACCATAGGAACATAAAAAATGGTAAAGAATGCTGCGTTGGCTACATCTGTGTACAACAAAGCAACCTGTTGTAATGCGGATCCTAAAAAGAGAGAGAAACCAATTAAAAGAGAGAGAACGGCAAAGGTTTTAAAATCTAGTTTAAACTCTGATTTAAATTTTTTTGTCTCAAATAGAATAGCCAAAGGTACGATTGCTAAAAATCCAACAAAAAACCTCACTGCATTGAAAGTAAAAGGTCCTATGTCATCCATTCCCGTATCTTGAGCGATAAATGTGGTTCCCCAAATAAATGTACATAATAAAGCGCTTAATAATGAGACAGTTTTTGACATATTTTCTTTAAACAGCTAATTTATAGGCAAAGTTTTTACCTAAGTTATCCTTTAAATCATTATTAAAGCGTGCTGCTTCTGCACCATCAATTATTCTATGATCATAAGATAAAGATAATGGTAGCATTGTTCGTGTCACAAATTTACCATCAATATAAACCTGTTTTTTTTCAGATTTACCAACTCCCAATATAGCGACTTCAGGATAATTTATAATTGGTGTAAAAAATGATCCCCCAATTCCTCCAAGACTAGTGATTGTCATTGAACCTCCGAATAACTCTTTTTTATCAATTTTTAAGTTCCTACATTCATCACTTAATTTTTTTAGCTCTTTTGCTATTAAAGAAATATTTTTGTTATTTGAATTTCTTAACTTTGGTACCATCAAGCCATTGGGTGTATCGACTGCAATACCTATGTGATAATATTTTTTAACAGTCATTTTTCCTTCATCAATTTCATCAATGGAGCTATTAAAATTTGGAAATTTTTTAAGTGATGCTGTCAATGCTTTGACAATAAAAGCTAAAGGTGTGATTTTTTTCTTTTTTCCTGAGTACATATCAGTTAGTGATGTTCTAAATTCCTCTAGTTCAGTGATATCTGCCTCATCATGATTAGTTACGTGAGGGATATTAGTCCAAGAATTCATTAAATACTTTGATGATAATTTTTTAACTCTTGGTATGTCTTTTATTTCTACCTCTCCAAATTCTGAATGTAGATATTCTTGTTTAGTTTTTTCTTCTTTTTTTATATTTCCATAAGTTTTTTTTGAAACAAATAGTTTAATATCTTTCTCTGTTACTCTTCCTTGTCTTTCACTTCCTGATACTTTGTTGATATCTATTCCAAGTTCCCTAGCAAACTTTCTGACTTTGGGTGATGCTGGCACTAATGATAGATAATCTTTTTTTATCATATTATAACTTTGAAGGCATCGGTTTATTAATATCAATTTTATATTTTTCAATTGCCTCTGATGCATATTTAGAAGCGATAAGTTGTTCTTTTGCTAAAATACTGAGCCCATAAGTTACAATATGTTCTTTGTCTACTTCAAAAAATTTTCTTAAGTTTTTTCTTGTGTCACTTCGACCAAATCCATCTGTGCCTAAAGAATAAAAACTTTTATTTACAAAAGGTCTTATTTGATCAGAATTCATTCTCATATAATCTGAGGCTGCTAATATAGGGCCCTCGGTTTGACCTAAACATTCTTCTACATAAGATTTTTTAGGTTTTTTATTGGGATTTAAAAGATTATATCTTTCTGTTTCTAATCCATTCTTTCTTAACTCATTGAAGCTTGTAGCGCTCCAAATCTCACAATCTATTTGATATTCATTTTGAAGTATTTCAGCTCCTGCAATCATTTCTCTTAAAATTGTTCCAGAACCTATAAACTGAATTTTTGTTTTTTTATATTTATTAAATTCTTTTATCCTATACATGCCTCTTAATATCCCTTCTTCACATGATTTATCTTTTGGAATTGCTGGGTGAGGATAATTTTCATTCATGGTTGTTATATAATAAAAAATATTTTCTTTTTTTTCGTGCATTCTTTTCAAGCCATCTCTAAAAATAACTGCTAATTCATAATGAAATGTTGGATCATATGAAATGCAATTGGGTATTGTTGATGCCATTAAATGACTATGGCCATCTTGATGTTGAAGTCCTTCACCTGCTAAAGTAGTTCTTCCTGCTGTAGCACCAATTAAAAAACCTCTAGATTGACTATCAGCTCCTGCCCAAGCAAAATCACCTATTCTTTGAAACCCAAACATTGAGTAAAATAGATAAATAGGAATCATTTCTATGTCATGATTAGTATAGGAGGTTCCTGCTGCTATCCAAGAAGACATGGCTCCAGCCTCTGTAATTCCTTCTTCCAAAACTTGTCCACTTTTTTCTTCCCTATAAGAACTTAATTGAGCTGAATCTTCAGGTTCATATTTTTGCCCTTCATGAGCATATATTCCTACTTTCTGAAAAAAACCTTCCATACCAAAAGTCCTTGCCTCATCTGGAATAATTGGAACTAATCTTGGAGCTACATTTTTATCTCGAAGAAGACTTGTAAGCATTCGCACTAAAGCCATAGTAGTAGACATCTCTTTCTTCCCAGTAGAATCTTTCATATTGTCAAAAATATCTTTTGGGGGAGCTTTTATAGGCTTAGAATAAGTAGTTCTTTCGGGAATAAAACCACCAAGCTTGAGTCTTTTTTCTTTAATATATTTAATTTCTGGGGATTTTTGATCGGGTTTATAATATTCAATGTTCTTAACTTGTTTATCGGTCAATGGAACATCAAACCTATCTCTGTAATACATCAAGTCATCTATATCTAGTTTTTTGGTTTGATGAGTTGTATTTACACTTTCTCCACTTTTGCCCATTCCATAACCTTTAATAGTTTTGGCAATTATTACGGTTGGGCTTCCAACATTTTTTGAAGCCTTATCGTAAGCAGCAAAAACTTTATGTGGATCATGTCCACCTCTATTTAGTCTCCAAATATCTTTATCGGATAGATTTGATACCAATTCTTTTGTTTCTGAGTATTTGCCAAAAAACTTTTCTCTTACATAAGCGCCATCTCTTGCTTTCATAGCTTGGTACTCACCATCAACTGTTTCATTCATAGTTTTAACAAGATGGCCTGTTTTGTCATTTGCTAACAATGAATCCCAATAAGATCCCCATATTACTTTAATTACATTCCACCCTGCACCTCGAAAAATTCCTTCCAATTCTTGAATTATTTTTCCATTTCCTCTTACTGGACCATCTAATCTTTGTAGATTACAATTTACAACAAAGATTAAGTTATCTAATTTTTCTCTAGCAGCTAAACCAATGGCCCCTAAAGATTCTGGTTCATCCATTTCTCCATCTCCAAGAAACGCCCATACTTTTCTACCTTCATCTTTTATCAAACCTCTATTAATCAAGTACTTCATGTATCTTGCTTGATAAATTGCCAGCATCGGCCCTAATCCCATTGATACTGTTGGAAATTGCCAAAAGTTTGGCATCAACCATGGATGAGGATAAGAAGATAGTCCTCCTGGTTTTACTTCTTGTCTAAAACTATCTAGTTGTTTTTCGTTAAGTCTACCCTCAAGAAATGCTCTTGCATACATTCCAGGTGCACTATGACCTTGAAAATAAATTAGGTCCCCTCCAAATTTATTATTCTTTGCTCTCCAAAAATGGTTCATTCCTACATCATACAATGTTGCAGCAGAGGCAAATGTTCCAATGTGTCCCCCAAGTTCAGGAAACTTTTTATTAGCTCTTACAACCATTGCTGCTGCATTCCATCTAATTAATGACCTAATTCTTCTCTCTATATTTTGATCCCCATTAGACTTTTTTTCTTCACTTACTGGAATTGTATTTATATAAGGAGTGTTTTGGGTAAAAGGAATATTAGCACCCTCCATATATGCTTTGTTAATTAATTCTTTAATTAAATAATGGGCTCTTTGATTGCCATCTTTTTCAATCACTGCTGACAGTGACTCGAGCCATTCATTTGTTTCTAAAGGATCTAAATCCCCATCTTTAACAAATTTGATCGAAGTTTTTTCTTTTTTTTCTATTTGTATCTTTTGATCTTGATTTTTTTTTAATGCATTTTCTGCTTCCTGAATTAAATTCTCAGTATCTTTTGGAATAACTTTGGATTCAGTATTTTTTGAAATATCTTGAGTTAAAGGCGATGGTTGATTAGAATTTGAAATATCAAGGATTAAATCTCCCTTTGAGACTTTATCTCCAACCTTTACTTTTATAGATTCTATCTTGCCAGAAAAAGTTGAGGGGATTTCAACACTAGATTTATCACTTTCAATAGTAATAACCGGATCATTCTTTTCAATTTGCTGACCTTCATTTACTAATAATTCAATTACCTCAACATTTTCAAAGTCACCAATGTCAGGAACTAATAATTTTTCAGTCATTTATTTTTATGTCTTATACACTATAAAAATCTAGTTAATGGCAAATCTTAACACATTCTTTCCAATTTTTAGACACTCTTTAAGTACATGCTTCAAAAATGATTAAAAAGTTATTAAATACACTATTTCAACCAAAAGTTTGCACTTATATAGATGCAAAAACTTGGATACAAAAAATTTTATTAGAGGAAAAATACGGAAAGATTAATTCCTAAATTTTCTCAATACACAAGGCTATACCCATTCCGCCACCAATACAAAGTGTTGCGCAGCCTTTTTTTTTATTCTGTTTTTTCATTTCATGTATCAGTGTAACTAAAATTCTTGCTCCTGAAGCTCCAATAGGATGACCAAGAGCAATAGCTCCACCATTAATATTAACTTTACTTTGATCAATATTTAATTCTCTAATTACAGCCAAGCTTTGTACTGCAAAAGCTTCATTTATTTCAAATAAATCAATTTCATCTAAACTCCATTTTGCCTTTTTAACTGCTTCACGAACCGCATCTATAGGTCCTAATCCCATTAAAGCAGGATCTAATCCAACTGAAGCCCATGATACTATTTTAACTATTGGTTCTATAGATTTTTTCTCTGCTTCTTCTAATGTTGTTAAAAATAAAGCTGCAGCTCCATCATTAATTCCTGAGGAGTTTCCTGGCGTGACAGTTCCATTTTCCTGAAAGACAGTCTTTAATTTTTCCAAGTCAGATAGTTTTAAATCAGTTCTAGGATGTTCGTCTACATCAAATATATTTCCATTATGATTTATTTTTATTATTTCTTCCTCAAATTTTTTATTGATAATAGCCTCTTGAGTTTTTTTTTGTGAATTTAGAGCGAATTGATCTTGCTCCTGTCTTGAAATATTAAATTTTTTAGCAACATTTTCTGCTGTCACACCCATATGGTAATTATTGAAAGCATCTGTTAAACCATCTTTTATCATTGTATCAACTAACTCTTTCTCTAAAAATTTTTTTTTATTTCTGTACATAATTGAGTGTGGAGCTAAAGACATACTTTCTTGACCTCCTGTAATTACATTTTTTACATCTCCTAATTTAATTGACTGATAGCCTAAAATTACAGCCCTTAGTCCTGAGCCACACACCTGATTAACTAAAAAAGCAGGTTTTGAAATTGAAATACCTGCATGAATTGCTGCTTGTCTTGCTGGATTTTGTCCACTTCCAGAAGTTAATACTTGACCCATAATAACTTCATCAACTTCATCTCCACTAAATTCAGATTTCTTTAAAACTTCACTTATAACTATTGATCCAAGTTTATATGCCTCCATTAACTTTAAAGACCCATTAAAAGTACCAATTGCTGTACGAACTGCCCCTACTATCACTACCTCTTTCGATTTATCGACCATAAATTTTTAAATTTATCTTCTAATTAAAATACACTAAAAATTAGTATACTATAATTAAAAAATTTAAATGCGCCTGTAGCTCAATTGGATAGAGCGCTTGGCTACGGACCAGGAGGTTCTGGGTTCGACTCCTAGCAGGCGCACCATAAAATTTATTAGATATGTTTAAGTGGTTACTAAAATCTTCATTACAAATGTCAGTGGTTTATTTTTTTATAATCATATTTATAATTTTATTAATCTTAACTTTTATATTATAAAAAACTATGTCCAAAAATTTTCAACAAATCAGTTTAAAACCAGGATTTATGAAACATAATGGAGGAGTTTTATTTAGAAATATTTCTGACACTGAATATGAATTTAAAACTATTATTAATGAAAATCATTTAAATGCAGCAGGTATTACCCATGGAGGATATTTGTCAGCTTTAATAGATGCTGGGGCTGGAACGGCTGCGCATAGATCAGCTAAAAATGCACCATGTGTAACTATTTCATTAGATCTAAAATTTATAGGTTCATCAAAAATTGGAGATGAAATTATCGGAAACGTAAAAATTTTAAAAAAAACTAAAACTCTAGTATTTTTATTTTGTGAATTAAAATGCAATAATCAAATTATTACATCAGCCTCTGGTATTTGGAAAATTTTAAAAATTATACCTTCAAATTTAGGCCCTGGAGGCTAAACGTATTCTCTCAAATTAAGTTACATAAATTTTTATAAAAAGAAGTTTTATATGAAATTAATTTTTTAATTAATGTTACAGAAATAATTTTAATTATGTTAAACTAATCTTAATTAATTAGTAAAATGAGAACTTTTTATCCTCCGATTCGGTCATGTTTTAGTCTATTTTTGTTCTTTAAGACCAACAACATCTGGTAGGTAAAAATAAGACTATACCAAAGATAGAAATGACTAAAAATAAAATTACTGCTGTTCTTGGACCTACTAATACTGGGAAAACTCATTTGGCGATTGAAACTATGATGTCTTTTGACAGTGGAATGATCGGTTTTCCTTTAAGGTTATTAGCTCGTGAGGTTTATGATAAGATAATTAAAAAAACTAGTATAGACAAAGTTGCTTTAATTACTGGTGAAGAAAAAATTATTCCTATCGATGCAAAATATTATTTATGCACTGTCGAATCTATGCCTATAGATAAAAATTTAGACTTTGTAGGAATTGATGAAATACAAATGTGTGCAGATCATGAACGAGGTCATATATTTACAGATAGATTGTTAAATATGAGAGGTAATAAATTAACAATGCTAATGGGTTCAAATACAATTAAAAATATTATTACAAAACTTGACGACGATATTGAATTTATTAACAGGAATAGACTATCTAAACTTTCATATACAGGACATAAAAAAATTTCAAGAATTAGTAGGAAAACAGCAATTATAGCATTCTCGGCTGAAGAAGTTTATGCGATAGCTGAATTAATAAGAAGACAAAAGGGAGGTGCTGCAATAGTTATGGGATCTTTAAGTCCTAAAACAAGAAATGCTCAGGTTGAATTATATCAATCAGGTGATGTTGATTTTCTAGTCGCAACAGATGCTATTGGCATGGGAATAAATATGGATCTTGATCAAGTATACTTTTCTAATTTAAAAAAGTTTGATGGAAAAAAATTAAGAAAATTAAATCTATCAGAAATAGGACAAATTGCAGGAAGAGCAGGAAGATATTTGAATGATGGAAGCTTTGGTGTCACTGGTGATTGTAAAGATATAAATGCTGAAGAAGTTGATTTGCTAGAAAATCATAAATTTGAGGAAATTCACTCATTATTTTGGAGAAACTCAAATTTGAATTTTAACAATCCCTACACTTTAATAAAATCTTTAGATGAGAAACCTCGAAGAGATTGGCTAAGAAAAATTCATGAATGTGAAGATGAAAAAGCTCTTAAATATTTTATACGTGATAAAAATTTAAAAAATATTGAATTTAATAAAGAGAATCTAAGTCTATTATGGGAGTGCTGTCAAATACCTGATTTTGTAAAAAAAACTTATGGTAATCACTATGAGGTCATTGGGAATGTTTTTAAGTATTTAAATAGTGAAAAAGGTAAAATTAGTGACGATTATATGAGACTCCAGTTAATGAAACTTGATAAACTAGAGGGAAATGTAGATTCTTTATCGAATAGAATTGCAAATGTAAGAACTTGGTCTTATGTTTCAAATAAAAATAATTGGGTAGAAAATCAAAATTATTGGATTGAAAAAACTAAAATTTTAGAAGATAAACTTTCAGATAGACTTCATGAAGAACTTACAAAAACATTTATTGATAAAAGAGCAAGTA
>MDSZ01148779.1_pt1 | contig 10161 bp, 9 predicted proteins | sample 811201 | NCBI WGS metagenome assembly MDSZ01 (sample SAMN05326647, study PRJNA326480) | marine metagenome | isolation source: seawater | place: Indian Ocean: North | collected 2010 | reverse complement strand
GCCGCCGCCTCGAAGCGGACAAGCACCACGAGATCAAGGCGGTTCTTGCCTGCCATAATGAAACAGCCACTGGCGTCACCAGCGATATCGCAGGCATCCGCCAGATTCTCGACGATCTCGACCACCCTGCCATGCTTTTCGTTGATGGCGTGAGCTCGATCGGCGCCATTGAATTCCAGATGGATGCCTGGGGCGTAGATGTCGCGGTTGCCGGCTCGCAGAAAGGGTTTATGCTGCCGACCGGCATGACGCTGGTCGGGGTCAGCCAGAAGGCGATGCACGCGTGCGACCGGGCCACAACCCCGCGCGGCTATTTCGATTTCCAGGACATGGCGAAGGCGAACGACCAGGGATATTTCCCCTACACCCCGCCGGTGACGCTGATGCGTGGCCTTCGGGTTGCCATCGACATGCTGAACAAGGAAGGGTTGGATCAGGTGTATGCCCGTCACAACCGGCTTGCAGGCGGTGTTCGCGCCGCCGTCGAAGCATGGGGCCTTCGCAATTGCGCGCGCCGCGCCTCGCTTCATTCCGACACCGTGACGGCCATCGTTGTCGACAAGAACACCGATGCCAATGACATCATCCGGACGGCCTACCGCAATTACGGCGTATCTCTTGGAGGCGGGCTTGGAAAGGTAGCAGGAAAGGTCTTCCGCGTCGGCCATCTTGGCTGGCTGAACGAGCCGATGGTTCTTCAGGCCCTTGGCGGGGTGGAATTGGCGATGCGTGATTGCGGCGTCAATTTCACCGCCGGGTCGGGTGTTGGTGCGGCGATCGAGCACTACACCGACAGCCGCGAATCACTTTCACTTGCTGCCGAGTGACCTGAACCGGAAACAAGGTATGTTCCCCAGTGGGGTCGGCGCACGGGCCGGCCCCATTTTGTTTGGCACCTGTTACTGGCGTGCCACTCAGCAGGTGGTCCCGGCGCGTCGCAGGATCAGGCGGGCGGCTTCCTCGACAGGTCGGTCAATCATCTGGCCGTCAACAGAGACCGCCCCGCGGTTACCGTCTCCCATCGCCGCGATCACGCGTCGCGCCCAGTCAATATCGTTTTCCGACGGGCCGAAGACATGGCGGACCGGTTCGACCTGGGCCGGATGGATCAGCAGCTTTCCGCCGAAGCCAAGATTGCGTGCGGCCAACGCGTCTGCCGTCACCGACTCCAGGTTGTGGAAATCAGGCGTTACGCTGTCGACCGGCGCTGGCTTTCCGGCAAAGCGGGACTGCAGCACAATCTGTGACCTGACATGACGCAGGGCGTCCTGATCAAGCCCGCTGCCAAGGTCCAGCGCGAAATCCAGATGGCCGAAGAACACGCGGCCGACGCTCGGGCTTGCCAGCAATTCCGGCAGGGCGAAAAGGGATTTTACCGTTTCCACCTGCGGCAGCAGCAGGCAGGTGTCCCCAAGCGCCCCGCTGATGGCGGCAAGCATGTCAGCGCTGCCCGCTTTTGGCACCATCACGGCCGGGACGCTGATGGTTTTCAGCAGCGCGATGTCGTCCTCATGGAAGGGAGTTGTCGCGTCATTGATTCGGATCGCCACCCGCGACCAGTCCAGATCGGCATCTGCGATGGCGGCCCGCCCGCCATCCTTGCTGTCTGCAGCCACCGCATCTTCCAGATCGATGATCACCCGGTCGGCACCGGATGCCAGCGCCTTGGAAAAGCGTTCCGGCCTGTCCGCAGGAACAAAAAGATAGGTTGTCGGCAGATCGGTCAGTGACTGGTCTGGCATCAGCTGGCGTCCTTGTCATGGCTGGTGCCGAATTCGGCGCGGATCGCATCGCTGTGCTGACCAAGCGAAGGCACCGGCCCGTAATACGGCGTCTCGCCGCGAATTGCAAAGCCGGGGGCCATAAGCTCGATCTCCCCACCATCCGACTGAACCGTAATAAAGCGGTTCTGCGGGTGTGCCACCAGCTCCTCAAGGTCGGTCAGCCGTCCAAAGGCGATGCCAGCATTGTTCAGCTGTTCGATGATGGCCTCACGCGGGGCGCTGCCGAAGACGCCGGCGATGATGTCTTCCAGCGCCTGACGATTGGCGACCCGCTGGTTGTTGGACTCAAATCTGGGATCGGTGGCGATACCGGAATCACCAAGCACCTCGGAAGCAAGCCGCACCCATTCGCGTTCATTCTGGATCGAGATCAGCACCGCCTTGTCATCGCCGCAGACATAAGCGCCGTAGGGCGCGATGGTGGGATGCCGCAGCCCGACGCGCGCCGGCGGCTTGCCGCCATAGCGGGTCTGCAGATAGGGCACATTCATCCAGTCCGCCAGCGCGTGATAGAGCGAAACATCAATGATCCGGCCCTTGCCGGTCCGGGTTCTGCCGTAAAGCGCCTGCATGATGCCCTGAAAGGACTGCATGCCAGCGGCAATGTCGCAGACAGACACGCCAACCCGCGCCGCGCCATGTTCGGTGCCGTTTACAGCGCACAGGCCGCTCTCTGCCTGCACCAGAAGATCATAGGCCTTCTGCTGGCTGTAGGGGCCGTCACGGCCGTAGCCGGTGATCGAACAGCAGATCAGCGACGGGTGCTGCGTTAGAAGGGCATCCGGAGCAAAGCCCATTCGCTCGACGGCTCCGGGCGCAAGATTCTGGATAAAGACATCCGCGCTGGCAATCATCGCGCCAAGGATGGATTTGTCAGCTCCATCCTTCAAATTGAGGCAGACCGATTCCTTGCCACGGTTTAGCCATACGAAATAGGCGCTGTCGCCATTGACGAGCGAGTCGTAGCGGCGGGCGAAATCGCCTTCCTCGCGCTCGATCTTGATTACGCGGGCCCCGGCATCAGCAAGCCTGCTAGAGGCATAGGGCGCGGCGACTGCCTGTTCAAGCGCGACAACAGTAATGCCTTCGAGATCCTTCATCACCACACCGCCCCTACCAGATCGCCCTTGCCAGATCGCCCCTACCAGATCGCCTGTCCCTGCATCGCCACCGGCCCGCCGTCCCGCGCCGTCCAGAGCGAAAGGCCCGCCTCGTTTTCCACAGCATGCACGGTGAACGGAGCATCGTCAAAAATGGGGGATTTCCCACGGAAGCTGAACCGGCTTGGCGTCGCCCCCCGCAGATCCGCTGCCATATGCGCCATCATGGTTGCCTGAAGCGGCCCATGGACGACAAGCCCCCCATAGCCTTCGACCTGTCGGGCATAGGGCGCGTCATAGTGGATTCGGTGCCCATTGAAGGTGATGGCCGAATAGCGGAACAACATGGTGGCATCAGCCGTCACCTGGCGCGTGGCCTCGCCGACTGGCGCGGGGTCGCGCGGCTCGGCTGCACCCCCGGTTTCGGCCCCGGTTTTGGATGGGGCGTCGCGGTAGACGACATCCTGGCGTTCGCGCACCACCAGCTTGCCGGCAGAGCTGTATTCATGCATCACCGTGACAAAGCACAATCTGCCGGTGCGGCCCTGTTTCACCTCGACATCTTCGATGCGGGATGTGCGGGTGACCATTTCGTCAATGATCAGCGGGGCGATGAAGGTGATCTCGCCGCCAGCCCACATGCGTCGGGGAAGGGGCACCGGCGGCAGGAAACCACCGCGCCGGGGGTGACCGTCATCGCCAAGCCGGCCTGCCGGGGCGACCGGCTGGGCAAGACAGAAATGCATCATCAGCGGGGCCTCGGCCCCGGCATCCGCTGGCGCATCGCGGTCAAGTGTCGCGTTGAAACGGGTGACAAGGTTCGGCGTCAGCCTTTCGGTCATGGTCTCGGTCTTGCCGATCCAGCCACGCAGGTGCTCGATATCAAGGTCCATGTCTAGGCTCTCCGGCAGGCTAGAATGATCGCGGCATGCCAAGCACATGCTCGGCGACATAGCTGAGGATGAGGTTGGTCGAGATCGGTGCCACCTGATAGAGGCGCGTTTCACGGAATTTGCGCTCGACATCATATTCGCTGGCAAAGCCGAAGCCGCCATGAAACTGGATGCAGGCATTGGCCGCTTCCCATGACGCCTTGGCGGCAAGATATTTGGCCATGTTGGCCTCGGCACCGCAGGGCTGGTCCGCATCGAACAGCGCGCAGGCCTTGTAGCGCATCAGATTGGCGGCCTCGACCTCGATGAAGGCTTCGGCGATCGGGAACTGCACGCCCTGGTTCTGGCCGATGGGGCGGCCAAAGACCTCACGCTCGCTCGTATAGGCCGCGACCTTGTCGACAAACCAGTAACCGTCCCCGATGCATTCGGCCGCAATAAGCGCACGTTCCGCGTTAAGGCCGGTCATTATGTATTTGAAACCTTTTCCTTCTTCACCAATGAGGTTTTCAGCGGGTATCTCCAGATTGTCGAAGAACAACTCGTTTGTCTGGTGGTTGACCATATTGTCGATAGGGCGGACGGTCATGCCGGATGTGACCGCTTCATGGATATCGATAAGGAAGATGGACAGGCCGTCGGACTTCTTTGAAACCTGATCCAGCGGTGTGGTGCGTGCCAGCAGGATCATCAGGTCCGAATGTTTCACCCGGCTGATCCATACCTTCTGCCCGTTGATGACATAGCGGTCGCCCTTGCGCACCGCCGTGGTCTTGATCCGGGTGGTGTCGGTGCCGGCGGTGGGTTCGGTGACGCCCATGGACTGCAACCGCAATTCGCCGCTGGCGATCTTCGGCAGGTAGGTGCGCCGCTGTTCCTCCGAGCCGTGCCGGATCAGCGTGTTCATATTGTACATCTGGCCGTGGCAGGCACCGGAATTGCCGCCGGTACGGTTGATCTCCTCCATGATCACGCTTGCCGCCGTCAGCGACAGCCCGGACCCCCCATATCCCTCGGGGATCAGCGCCGCCATCCAGCCGGCACGGGTCAGCGCGGCGACAAACTCTTCGGGATAGCCGCGCTCATGGTCGATGCGGCGGTGATATTCATCGGGAAATTCTGCGCAGACCGCCCGTACCCCTGCACGGATATCATCGAAATCATCTGGTCCTGTCATCACCAACGTCCCGTCATGCCTTGTTTGTTGCCAGACTACCCCTACAAACCCTACAGGATAAGGTCTAATGCGCCTCTGCGCCCTCGTGTCCATTTGCCACATGCGGCTGTTGGCGGGGACGCGTGTGAATATTCACCGGATTGTCGTGACAGGGCTTGCGCTGTGCTGTCAGGCGTCCCATTTCGCGTGAAGGATTTTTCCGCAAGCAGGACCGGAGCCGTCATCATGCCCGCATCCAAGCCCCAGACATTCAAGAAATTCAGTTTCGGCACGCAGGTGCGCAAATCGCCCTATTCGGATGCGGCGCTGCGGTGGGGGGCGAAGGGCTTCTCGGTCTATAACCACATGTATATCCCGCGGGATTTCGGCGATCCGGTGCAGAATTTCTGGAACCTCGTGAACGAGGCCATCCTATGCGATGTGGCGGTGGAACGGCAGGTCGAGATCACCGGCCCGGACGCGGCGAAATTCACCCAGTTCCTGAGCTGCCGGGACCTGTCCGGCTGCGAGGTGGGGCAATGCAAATATGTGCTGATCACGGATCAGGATGGCGGCATCATCAATGACCCCATCCTGCTGAAGCTCGGCGAGAACCATTTCTGGCTGTCGATCGCTGACAGTGACGTGCTGCTGTGGGCGCGCGGCGTCGCCGCCTGCGCCGGCATGGATGTGACGATCGCCGAGCCGGACGTCTCGCCGCTGCAGCTGCAGGGCCCGCGATCCCGCGACATTCTGCGTGCCGCCTTCGGCGACGCGCCGGCCGATCTGAAATATTACCGCTTCATGGAATATGACTGGGACGGCGTGCCGCTTGTGATCTCTCGGACAGGCTGGTCAAGCGAGCTTGGCTACGAGATTTTCCTGCGCGACGGCGCCCATGGCGGTAGGCTCTGGGACTATCTGATGGAAATTGGCGGCCCGATGGGGCTTCATCCGGGCCACACCTCCAGCATCCGCCGCATCGAAGCCGCGATGCTGTCCTATCACGCCGACATGACACTCGCGAACAACCCGTTCGAGCTTGGCATGGACCGGCTTGTCGATCTTGATATGGAGGCCGATTTCGTCAGTAAGGCTGCACTGCGGCGAATCCGTAACGAAGGTGTCAGCCAGCGTCAGGTCGGGCTGGAATTCGATGGCGATATCCTTGTCGGATCGAATGACGAGAACTGGCCGATACTGGTTGATGGCGAACAGGTGGGCTATGTCACCTCGGCTGTCCATTCGCCGCGGCTGGCAAAGAACATCGCGCTGGCGCTCGTGGCAATCGACCATGCCGCCATCGGCACCCGCGCCATCATTGTGACAGCAGAGGGCGAGCGCACTTGCGAGATCGTCCCGAAACCGTTCTTCGATCCGAGGAAGACCATCGCGGCCAAGGGGTAGGTACCTCTTGCGTTCATATCGCGCCACCAGGCCTAGCCGGTGACATAGATGGGCGATGACCAGGCCTGATGTCCGTCCTCGGTCGTCACGCAGACCCAGATGGGATTGTCGCGGCCAGCCTCGATGTCTACGCTTCGCTCGAATGACAGCGAGGCGGCAAGCGGCGTCTCGGGAAGGCGGGTCACGGTCAGACGCCGTTCGAGCCCGCCGCAATCAAGCCTGACCGGCTCGACTCCAAGCTCTGCCGCCCTTACGTTCATCTCGCCAAGACTGGTCCGGATCGCCAGTTCGGCATCATCCGCATCCAGCCACAAATCAACGCCGGCGAAATTGCCGGTGGTCACGCTTTCAAAAGTGATCTGCGAGCTGCCGCGCTGTTCCAGAAGCCGTCCCGGGTTCCACCTGTTGATGGGAGACATCGACAGGATCGACGCCCCGGCCACATCAATTACCCCCTGCCACAGCGTGTTGCGGCCGCGGCCGCGATATTCAGCCCCTGACCAGATGACGCGGATGCGCCTGCCAAGGGATGCCGCGTCATGGGTGCGGATGGTCTCGATTACCTCGCCTCCGTTGCGGAGCTCGATCGTCTCGATCCCGGCAGCGGCATGGGCCGTGACGCGGAGCGGCATCCGGCCATTCTGTGCGGCAGCGATGTCGCCCATCATCACCGCGCCATCGGCCGCGTCGCCGCTGACATCGAGATACATCCGGCATCCGGTGGTGGCATAGTGATGGCGCGCGCGCATGGACTCGAACAGCGCCTGCCTGCTGTTCCCTGAGGCCAGATAACAGGTCAGCCCCCCATAGGCGCCAAAGTCCGAGCTTCCCGGATAGCTGGCGCCGGGTCGGCCCTTATGGCCGTCACTGTTGGCGACGATGCCGATGCGGCGGCCAAGCCGGAAGCTGTCCGTCGCCATCCATTCGAAGGTCCCCCAGTCGGAATGAATCTCCACCGCGGTCTCGAGATCGGCGTCATGGTCGATTTCGATATTCGCGTAACGGCCGCCGACATGTGCGAAGATGACCGTATCCTCGCCACTTTTGCGGAGCGCCGCATAGAGGTCGGAAATGGTGTGCGCGTCATGTTCCAGCTCGTCGCGTTGTTCAAGCAGCGCGTGCGAACAGCGCCGAAGCGTGCATCCCTCATTCGCATAGATGACATTCCTGTCACCGCCGACCGCTGTGTTGCCGGACCATTCATATCCCGGGAAGGTGGTGAAACGTCCCGGCTCGTTCCATTCGGCCGTGACATTGTTCAGATGGTCCCAGAACCGGCGTTTGATCTGGAAATCATTGCCCTGATGGCACATCGCATCAAGGAACGCTTTGTTGCGGGCGAAATTCATGTAATCCTCGATCCGCCCGATGCCGATGGTCTCGCCGCTCTGGCCATGGAGGTCCGCCCAGTATCCGGCAAGCTTGCCCTTGGTGATCATCAGCGGCCCGGCCGTGGCGACGGGCGCGCCGTCGATGAACAGGGTGAAGGAAACCGGCCCCTCGGTATCGCAGGTCAGCCCTTCCGCCATGACAGTGGCGGTCCTGCCATCGAACCTGATCTGCTCGGGAAGCCCGGAGACGGGCCTGCTGGCTTCGATCCGCACCTCGCAGGCCGGAGGCACCGCCGGGTTGCCCCATCTGTCCTCGGCCTTGATGCCAAGAAAGAACGGCTCTCCCACGCGGCGCTGGGTGGCGGTGACACCCTTCCACAACGCCGGCGGGCCGGGGATGATTGGCACATAGAGTTGCAGATCGGGAAGGGGGTAGAAATTACCGGTCGCCTGGACATCGGCCATCACCACGTAATCGCGGGCCGCTTCGGCAAAGGTCTGGATCAGCAGGCCGGGGCTGCCACCGCGCCGGTCGCCGATATGAACGGTGATGGTCTCGCCCGGACGAAGATACCCGCCATGCTGGGTGATGGTCAGGATCTCGCCCCAGGGCCGCTGGCCGCCGCGGCGGCTGTAGGACAGCGACAGTCGCCCCTCGCCATTGCTTTCGGCGCTGACATAGTTGGGGGCCTTCGGGTCTTTCGTCTGTAACAGGCCGGCATCGCCGATGCGCCGGCAGGCGATCCGGATTCCGCCCGTGTCATCAATCCCCAGAGACCCGACCGTATAGGTCAGGGTGAAGCTCTGGAAGGTGCGAACCTCGACCGGATCGGTGGGCGTCAGCCTGGCTGTTCCCAGAATAGCGGGGTCATTGCCAGGCAGCACAGACGGGGCATTGTCACCGACAAGTTCGCGGGGGACGGGAAGGTCGAATTGGCGTGTCATCAAATTTTTCCAGGATGGTGGCAGGCCCAGTGAGGACTTTTTTCGTTACAGTGTTTCAACATTCGGCTGACTCAATCAAGAGGGCTGCGCGCAACGAGGCGCTTCTTTCAGTCACCGGCAAGGATGAACGTCACGCGATTCGCTGCCTCCTTTTGGGCCGCGCGCAGCGATGTCGTTTGCGCCGGATTCGGAAAGGCGGTGAACACGGTCTCGAAAGAGGGGTGTCGCCTGATATCGTTCCACCAGCCTGCCAGATGCGGATGGCAATCAGAAGTCACAGATCGGGTTTGCGCGCGTCAGCAGACTATTGGTGGTCAGGACAAGCCGCATCATGTCTCGGCTATGTGTTCCTCAAGAACCACGCCCCGATACGCTGTGAGCTGCATTTCTATGTCACCGAAATCGGCTTCCATCTGCTTGAAGATTGGCTGGCACCGTTTGTAGGCGTCAGGGTCTTCATATTCAAACAGCCACGCGAGTTGCGCCTTACCCTGTTTGTTCCAGATCTGCATGCTGGCCCATCGCACCAGTCCGAGGGACTGAAGGTCACTGAGATATTTGTCTCGCGCTTCATTCCAGCGGAATTTGTAAAGCTCCATCTCTTTTTCTGATTTGAAAACGCCTGATGTGAAATTGATCAGCATATTCGCCTCCGAAAATCACGTGCCGGAATGCCCGATATAGGGCTGACAGGATAATGGCGCCGGGGACAAGGCGCATCAAGAAACCGTTTTCGGAGGCGCGCAGGCTCAGAAGCAGGGTTTATTCTTGTTGTCAGCGCAGAACGGTCACATTTGACGCACAGGTCCGTCTGGCATGTTCGCGGGCTTCACCAGATCGTTTCATAAGAAAACGCCCCCACCGAGAGGCCAGTGGGGGCTGTCATTTTGCCGCTCTAATGTTGCATGAAAGCTTCTGGAAAATTTGTGAAGAACTCATCCGATATTGGTGTCAACACGCCACTTTCGATGACAGCTCCAGCCTGCCGCCGAGTTTCGGTCAATTCTTCGTCAGCACCAAATGCCTGCATTGCTTCGACACTGTCGAACTTCATAACCGCGTGCAGCTTTGTAGGATCGCCTTTTTCGGTGCCGGCAAAAAGGAACTGCATCCCCATACCAGCCATTTTGTCCTTCTGTGAGAACACCATATTCTTCCAATGTTCAAACCCTTTGGTGATCGTGATTTCGCCTTTAACGATAACTGCCATCTTGAGGCTCCTTTTTTGTTAGATGCCAGACTGGGATTTCTTTATTGCATATTTATTGATCTCAGGGTTACGGGAATTGCCCAACGGGATACCCGTCAACCTGAACCAGCGCTCTAGATCTTGTTCTTGCTGAGTAGCGCACGGAGATAATTTTGTGCTGCTTTGTGCAGATCACTAATGCCCATGGCCGCGCAATTATAGTCCCGATCCAAGGTCAGCTTAAGACTCTGACGATCCAAAACCAACTCCATATCGTCCTGTTCAGCGATGTAACTGCGCGGTGTGGTTTTTGTAATCGGCAGGAAGGTGTAGGTAACGTCATCATTGTCAAAGAT
>MDSZ01108636.1_pt1 | contig 10161 bp, 11 predicted proteins | sample 811201 | NCBI WGS metagenome assembly MDSZ01 (sample SAMN05326647, study PRJNA326480) | marine metagenome | isolation source: seawater | place: Indian Ocean: North | collected 2010 | reverse complement strand
TCACAAAATTCACGTAATGCACAATCATAATCTTTTTCAAATGTATTTCTTCTACCTTTTGGAAACCCCCATTCAGGCTCATCCCATATTTTGTTTTTATTTGATTCTTCTATTAGATCTTTTAAAGTAAAATATTCATTGTTATATAAAATACCATTAATAATAGAATTAAATTTATCTTTTGATGAAACTTCTTCGACCTTGTATTGATTGGATGTTTTCATATCACACCATATATTTTTCCATAATTCATCAAAATCCTTAGTTAATAAATTTTCTTTTTCTATTTTCGTCATTTGGTTCAACATGTTAATAATATATTCTTTATTATGTATTGAATATTTACCTCTCATAAAATCTATAAATCCTAATGTTTCTTTACGTCTTATCATTAAATATTGTAAATTATTGTTGTAATATCTAAATACAATCACACCTATGCTTGTTATTGGCATTTTGCATTGACTATATGAATGTCCTATTTTTCCACAATTATTACAATAGTTATTTTCCATTTTGCGATACAATTAAATAAATATAATAAACAAATTCTATATACTTTTATAATATACATGAAATATAATCCAGAAATATGGGGACCTCATTATTGGTTTTTTTTACATACAATTGCACATTCTTACCCTGAATTTCCAAATGCGGTTACTAAAAGAAAATATTATGATTTAATAATAAACATACCCTTATTTATACCAAACTCAAATATTGCAAATAATTTTAGTAACATATTAGATAAATATCCCGTTAGTCCTTATTTAGACAATCGTGACTCGTTTAAAAAATGGATGCATTTCATACATAATAAAATAAATGTAATGTTGAATAAAGATGAATTGTCTTTTGAAGATGCACAACAGCTTTATGAAAAGTCATATTTGCCTAAAAGAGTATTATTGAGTGAAAAATTTCGTATTAAAAAACATCATATTTATTTATTTTTTACATTAATTTGTTTTTTTTTAATATATCTATTTTATAAGTAGATACTATGAGATTTGAAATTGTGATTATAATAATTACACTTTTAGTTATTGGTAATATATATACAGATGGAAAATTTCTTAAAATGGCATTATCATGGACAAAATATTATAAAATGATCGGTGTAGCAATTGTTGGTTATATGATTATTTGGATGTTAAGAAAAAATCCAGAACGAGCAAGAGATATTATTAACAGTTCAAATGAATATTTAAAACATTTACCTGTTGATAAAAATACTACAAGTTTTATTAATCCTATTTTAGATATGACTAGTCATCAAGATTTTGTTACTCATCCACAATCTATTTTAAATCCGCCTTCTGCACATAATTATCAAAATAGAGCAATGAAAACAAACGGACGAGTTTCAAAACGTTCAGTAAGTGAAACAAAAAAGAAATTTGTTGCTGCTAGTCAAGGATGGAGATGTGGCGATTGTCAAGTACAATTACCTGCATGGTTTGAAGTAGATCATACTGTTCGATTAGAGCATGGTGGTAGTAATAATGTTGATAATTTAGTAGCACTTTGTAGAGATTGTCATGGAAAAAAAACAGCTATTGAAAACTTATAAATTATTTAATATATATATATAGTAAATAATGGAAAAAGTAAATAGTTTTTTTACATCTGCAAAAGAATATTTAAAATCAACTACATCTAATGTAAAGAGTTCAATTCCTAGTAGTTATTTAAATGATGAATTCAAAAAGTTAACAAGTGTGCAAATGTTACAGAAAAATCAATTGCAATTGTTAATGTATATTATATTTTTTATATTGGTAATAACTTTTGCAATTATTTTACATTTTTTGTCAGTAGATAAAAATTTTTTAGAATCTAATTTATTTAATACATTGTATTTGATATTCTTCCCATTGTTATTAATAATATGTTTAATTGTTTTCTTAAAAAAAGAAAAAGAAAAACTTAGATTTTTTGGAATTATGTTTTTATTAATACTTGTTATTTATGGAACAGTTTCAGTAAATAATTATATTGATACATTTAGTGTTGATAATAAATATTATGTAAATATTTTATTTCAAATTACAACATTAGTCATTATTTTATTAGGTTTTACTATTTTTTACAATATATTTAGTGAACGTATTAGACGTTTAACGGGTGTAGCTGGATTTATTGCAAATTTTATTTTGTTTATTCCTTGTTTAATTAATGACTTTTTTGAATATATAAAACAAGAATGGAGTTTAACGCCTTCTGTTGTTTTTATTTTACTTTTATTTGAAATTGTTTTCATATTATTGTTTTTGTATTTGCCAAAATTAATGAAAACACAAGTTGTTGAAAAAGGCAAAGTTCTTCAACATAAACCCGTATTTCTAGATAAAGAAAAAATAATAGCAAATTCAGACGATTTACCAAAGTCTGAGTTTGTTCAACATCAAAAAGGCGATGACCCAACTGGTGAAATAATAAACGAACATAATAAAAATTACACATTATTTATGTGGATTTATTTAAACCCTCATGATCCTTCAAATGTACCTAAAAATATATTTAGTTATGGAAATGTCGAATGTTATAAACCTAAAATAGAATATGTTGGAACAAATAACTCAGGTGAGAACTTTGAACAAAAAGATAAATTCAAAATAACATTTACAAAAATATCAGAAACAGAAAAATACGAAACATATGTAGATGTTACAAATCAAAAATGGAATTTATTTGCATTTAATTATACAAATTTAGGAGCAGATTTATTAATTAATGGAGAACTCGTTAGAAGTATAACATTCTCAAATAACATTCCTTCTTATAGCAATCAAGATAAAATAATAATTGGTTCAAAAGATTATCTAGATGGTTCAATTTGTAATGTAACATATTCAAAAAAAGTATATTCTAAAGAAGAAATTGCAAGATATTATAACATTTTATTTAATAAAAATCCACCATTAAATTATATAATATAAAATATATATGAATACTTCAGTTATTATTCTAGGTGTTTTATTAATATTAGTAATTGTTTTTATGATATTTCGTAGTTATTTTTCAGGTGAAACTGCTTTAAAAAATCAAGTTAGTTTTAAAAATCAACAACCAAATATTCCTCATACTCAATTATCAAATTCAAATTCACCTTATGTGACATATAGTATTTGGGTTTTTGTTAATTCATGGGATACAACAAGAGAAAAGTTAATATTTAGAAGGGATAATGATGTTTCTTTATATTTAGATAGTGATGAAGCTAAATTAGTCGCTTTTGTAGGTGAAGATTTATCATCTGTACAAGACGGTGACTATAAAAATTTTAGCTCTGATACAACAACTATGAATAAAATTACAATTACAAATAATTTCCCTGTTCAAAAGTGGGTATGTATTCTTGTGAGTGTTGATAATAATATTGTTGACATTTATTTAGATGGAAAGTTAGTAAAATCTGTACAAACAAGTGGCTTCTTAATAGGTCATGAAACATCTCCTATTATTTTTGGTGCAGGTTGGGACGGTTATTTTGCAAAATTTGAAAGAAAACCAAAATCAACTGATCCAAAAGCTGCTTGGGACAAATACATGGAAGGAAATGGTGGTTCTACATTAGCAAACGCATTTGGTAATTATGGAATGACTTTGAATGTATTGAAAGACAATTCTGTAACAAGTAATTTTGTTTTATTTTAAATATATAATTATTTATCCTTTATAATTATATAGTAATGAATTATCAACCACCAAATTTGAATATTCAAAATAGTTTAAATAATATGTCTCAATCAATGAATAATGCACGTGAATCATTTAATAAAACTGTTAGTGAGGTTTCTGCTCAAGATATTGCAGATGCAGGAAAAGATTTTATTAATTCAAATAGTTTAGTAGCAAAATTTGTTTTCTTGATTTTGATTTTAATTATTTTTATGGTGCTCTTAAATTTAGGTATTTATTTAATTTTATATTTCACAAAGCCAGACAAACAACCTTATTTAATAAAAGGTTTAGTAGCAGGAAGTTCTAGAAGGTTTATTCCTCAAGATCCTAAGTCTGGAACAGCTGTAAGAATATACAGATCTAATAATGAAAATAAAGGTTTGGAATTTACATGGTCTGTTTGGTTAAAAAGGAATAGTTTACCTAATGATAAACAAGCTGATGCAATAGGTAATACTAAAGAATATGAACATATTTTTAGCAAAGGTAAATTTCAACCAGAAGTAAATGGAATTACAACAATTGGTAATTCTCCTGGTGTTTATTTTAAAGGAAATGATCCAAATGTAAATAAAATATTAATAAGAATGGATACAGTTGTAAATGATACATTAACAAACCATTTTGAAGAAGTTGAAATAGATGACATTCCATTACGACGTTGGTTTCATTTAGCAATTCGTGTTGAAAATAAAATTATGGATATTTACATTAACGGTGTAGTAACAAAACGTGTTGTTTTTACAAAATTACCAAAACAAAATTATGAAGGTGTTTATGTAAATCATAATGGTGGTTTTGACGGTGCTTTATCAGATTTAAGATATTTCGATAGCGGATTAAATGTTTTCCAAATATTAAATATTGTAAGTGCTGGACCAGATTTGAGATCAGCGGATGATGATAAAAATAAAAATTATGACTATCTAGCCAATTCTTGGTACATGTAAATCATATAATATATATTATATTATATGAGTAAAGAAGTATTACCCGGTTATTTACAACGTGATGCTAATTGTGATGCAAATGAAATATTTAATATGAGAAATCAGTTTTTAAGAAATCAAAGAGCTCGACGATTGCCATTGAGGTTTGAGATCATTTCTCCTTATACAAATACAACTTTATCACAAGCAAATAATGCACTTCCGCGATTTACAGAAGAACAATTAAACATGCGAAGAAAAGCTGAAATATTGCAATATAAAAAAAGTTCTTCCCAATCATCTAGTTTAACGAAAAAACAAAAATTTAGTAAATTAGTAAGCGGTCCTTTTCAGAGAAAAACAAAAACACTCTATGTATTTAATATTGTTTATACATTAAATAATTTAATTGAAGAAATAGTTGATTCAAATAATACTTATTATTTTAATTTTACATTAGGATCAAGAAACCAAAATATATTAAGTTTAATAATAAATGGTATAAATAACATTTATTCAAGTGTTTTATCAATTTCTTTAAACTCATTCAATACTACTATTACTAACAATAATATTAATATTAATATTACTGAAACAGTTACTTTTATTTCTAGAGAAGAAATACAGCAAATTATTACAGATGTAAGTGGACAAGTAATTGATGTAATTCAAACAAACTCGGGTGCATACAATGGAGACTTAGATTTTTATAAATTCACATTAAGTTCAGGGTTGACTTTTAACAGCAGTATTTTTAATGTAGGTCCTTGTAAAACAGATTTATTTATTCCTACATTATCCAGTTCTTCTGATGTTCCTGGTCCTATTGTTGAATTACAATTTGATCCAAATGTTCCATTATATAACTATGCTCAAGGCCAAAGTAATGCAATTAGTCAAGAAGAAGAACTTAATGAACCATGGACATTTTCTACTTCAAATAATATTGATATTAATGGATTTAATGTTGAACAAAAATTGTTTTCATTGACAATTGGTCCAAATGATAATGATTTCAATACATTTAGTTTTAAAACTCCAATTGGATTTTATATTAAAGGTAATGCCGGAAGCAGTGACCCACAATTGAATGAAATATTTACAATAAGCAGTATTGATGTAATAGTTTGTTTTGGTAGTACTGTTATTAGTGATTTAACGCCTACAATAATAACAGACAATATAGTTACTTCGATTGATTTTAATGTAACGTCAACAAGCGGTGAACCATTTGAAATGGTATACTATTTGGGAGAACTAAGTGTAAATGATTTAAGAATATCCACACAATTTGGCTTTATTTATGATATTAAACTAAAATTTAATGTATTTTCTAGTTTAAATGGTACTTATGAAAATTTACTAATAGGTAATTATTTAAATTTAGAAAACAAAACCCACTTAATAACTGGAATTAGCATTAATAGTACTACTCCTTCAAATGTTTTTCAAAATATGAGTTCAGAATTTTATTTGAACAGTCTTATTTAATTCTGCATATTTGCATTTAAACATATTTGCTGACTAGGAAATATCTGACCAGACATGCATTTATCATGTTCTGTTACTTCAATACAGCCGCGTTTATTTTTATATTCACCTACTAAACACCATCCTTTTTTGTTGGATGAAATTGGATTTTGAATAGGATTTTCAGTAACATCATTTTCAGGTATCGAATAATTTGTGTTTAAATAATTATTATCAATATCATCTTCTAAAGTTTTTTCGAGCTTTGCCCTTGTATTTGGGTTTAAATTATTTTTACTTGCTTTTATCATTAAATTTCCAACGTTTTGTACGGTACCTTCCGCAATATCTAAAGTTATTTTTCCTGTATCAGATACAATATCCGCTGATTTATTTAAAACATTTCCAGCGGTATATCCTAATAACGATAATAATTGTGATACAATAGGTTCAAATAAACTTACAATATATTTAATAATATCACTAATAATATCTAATAGATTTATTCCTAAAAATGACAATACAAGTAATACTACTAATACTCCTATTAATACGTTTTTATATGTATCAAAATTTGGTGGTGGGGTCGAAGACATAGTTGAACTGTTATCCATAATAAATATATATTTATGGTAGATACTTTTTTCGTTTATTGTAAAGCATTTTTTTATTTATTTATATAAAATAATGGCTAATTTTAGTTTATTTGAAACATTTTTCTTTATTACTTTAGCAATAACATTCATATTAATTTTATTATTAGTATATCATTTCAAACAGAGAATTACATCCATGGAAGAAAGATGTGATAAAATGTTTGATATCATTCAAACCATTTCACAAGAACTAAATAGACAACGAGTTCCTAGTGGGCCTTTTCCTTTAGGGCCTCCTCATTTTGTAAAATTAGATAATACTGTTGAAAATGAAATGGTTGATGTTATTCATTTAAATGAGGTAAATGATGAAACTCATGAATATATTGAACACGAAGAAAGTGAACAAGAAAGTGAAGAAGAAAGTGAAGAAGAAAGCGATGAAGAAAGTAAAATTGAAGAAAATGATGACGAAAGTGGTGATGATGCAGATGACGAAGAAAGTACTGAAGAAATTCAAGTAAAAAAGATAGAAGTTGAAGATATTTCTTTAGAGCAAATTGGAAAATCTGTAATTGAAGAAGATAGAATGGAAGTTTATAGAAAAATGAATGTAAATGAGTTGAAACAAAAAGTAATTGAAAAGGGACTTTCAACAAATACAGGTAAAATGAAGAAAGGGGATTTACTTAATTTATTAGAAAATGAATAATATATTTACTATATATAAATGAATTTTAAAATGGAACCAAGTTTTGCACCTTATCAGGAAACTATAGAAAGAAAAGAATTTAGTTATGTTTCTCCTTATGAAAAAGAAAGTAGAGAAACAGTTGTTAAAAACATGATCTCAACCAATCATAAATATAGACAATTTATGATAAGAGGTTCTCAAACAATTAAAGAAATAAATAAAAGAAAATATGAAAACGCTTAAAATCAATATAAATTTTGTATAATGTTTATATTGATATGATTGCCAGTTTTGATATTGGTATAAAAAATATGGCTTATTGCATTTTTGATATTTGCAATAACATACCACTTGTTGTAGACTGGGATGTAGTTAATTTAATGACTGGTGAAACAATAGAAAAGAAATTATGTAATCAATGTACAAAAAAAAATAAAACATGCGAGAAAACAGCTAAATATGAATTTAAAAATAATTTTTATTGCGAAAAACATGCTAAAATAAGCAATTATATGCTGCCAGATAAATCATGTTCTCCACCACAACTTAAAAAACTAAAAAAAGAGGATTTAATTCATTTAGCAAATTCTAAATTTATACCTATAGACGCTGATACTAATAAAGATATTATATTAAATAAAATAAATAGTTTTTTAGAGAACATTTCATTGAAATCAATAAAAAAAGATAAAACAAAGGCATCTAATATAGATTTAATAACAATAGGAAAAAACATAAAAATAAAATTTGATAAAATTAAACATATGAATAGTTTAGAAAAAGTTATAATAGAGAACCAAATCTCACCGATTGCAACGCGAATGAAAACAATACAAGGTATGTTAGCACAATATTTTATAATGAAAAATGATAACATAAAAATAGAATTTTTGTCTTCTTCTGGAAAACTTAAGGGATTTGAAAAACAAAATATCAACGAAAATTCGAATTATAAGCAACATAAAAAAGACGCAATTTTTTATTGTAGACAATTTTTAGAAAAACCTGAATATAGTTCTTGGAATTGGATTTTAGATAATGATAAAAAAGATGATTTAGCCGATTGTTTTTTACAAGGAATTTGGTATTTAAAAAAATAAATAATATATTACGCGTAGAACTTAAACATAAATTTTATTAATTTATAATAAAACTGCTATGGAAGAAATAACTTTAAGTGACTTAGAGCCAATTAATATTAACTTAGGTGATGAACCAAAAACGAATTTTGGAGGAGGAATTGAATTGTTAATGAATGATAAGAAAAAAAGTAGTGAACATGCAACAAGTATTGATGTAAGTGAATTAGATAAATTAGAAGATGATTTAAATGATCTTTCATCGATTAAGTTGGATAGTAGTAATTTTGAAGCAAAACCAATGACATTGAAGACAGATGCCAAAGAAGTTTCATTAAATTTAGAAGAGAGTGATTCTAAAATTGGAAAAGAAACGGTTGAAAGTATAGGAAAAAATACAAGTTGGGATGGATTTATGAAAATAAATGAAGTACCAGAAAATGTATCAAAGCCTACAACTTCGATGAGTGATCGTGACAAAAAAAGAAAAAAGAGATCTATGTTGAAATCAATTAGTGATTGGCAAGAAAAGGGATTTGTTAAAAATGATGTTCGTTTAGATAATAATTCTAGTTTTGAAGAAATAGAAGATGAATATGAAAGTGCATTAGAAGATAAACGTAAACGCGATTCTATTAAAATTCAACAAAATTGGTTAATTACATTTATTAATACAATTGAATATGGTAATGCAATGTTTGATCCGTTTGGTGTTAGTTTAGATGGTTGGGGAGAACAAGTAGGTGAAGACATTGACAGTTATGATGAAATATTTGGAGAGCTTTATGAAAAATACAAAGGAGGAAAAATGAGTCCAGAGTTGAGTTTATTATTAAGACTTGGATTTAGTGCAAGTGTTGTACATTTTAGTAATAGAGCTTTATCAAGTGCTGCTCCTGGATTTAATGATGTAATTAAACAATCACCTGAATTGATGAGAATGTTTACAAATGCAACAGTAGATTCAATGAAAAATACATCACCTGGAATGGCTTTTGCCGAAGAATTGATGAATACAAAACCGAATACCAATTTTGGTCCACCACCTGCACCAGCAGAAACACGTGGCCAAGCACCACCACAAAGACCTGGACAAATGCATTTTACAGAAAATCCAGGTTCTAGACCAGACTTAGCAGTAGGACGAGGTATGTTTAAAGATAAAGGTGTAGAATTGAATTCACAAAGTAATATAAATGAACAACCAAAGTCTTTAAGACCTGAAATGTCAGGACCAAATACAAGTGACATTGATAATATTTTATCAGGATTGAAAACAAAACAAGAACCACAAATAAAATTGGAACCTCAAAACAACATAGTTGTTGATATTCATGATAAAAGAGATGAAGATTCCATGATTAGTGTAACAAGTTTAACAAATTTAGAAGGAAATACAGTACCAAAGAAAACAAAACGTAGAAATCGATCAGATAAAAAAGTAGTTAGTATGGATATTTAAATATAAAAATAATATTATAATTTAATATAATTATGATATTACCAATAAAACCATTAATAATAAAATATACAACAAGTGGATTAATTGCTCCTCATGGTATGACTGATTTTATTCATGCATTTAAAAATAATACATTATTAGAGTTAAACGGTGTATATACATTAACAACTGGATCTTTTTTATTATTAGATCAAATTGATCAATCTATATTAATAAATATGATTTTTATTTTTTCATCTAT
>MDSZ01222034.1_pt1 | contig 10163 bp, 8 predicted proteins | sample 811201 | NCBI WGS metagenome assembly MDSZ01 (sample SAMN05326647, study PRJNA326480) | marine metagenome | isolation source: seawater | place: Indian Ocean: North | collected 2010 | reverse complement strand
TAGCTCTGCACCTGAACTCTTAATATTACTGATACAAAACCTGATATAGATTACGATTAAAGGCTTTTGAGAGTTGCATGCCATGCAGGTGCTCTACCAGCTGAGCTATGGCCCCAATATCCAGTTTTCTTTTAATTAAAAAAATCAGCTAAATAAAGCATTTATGAAAATAAACTTTTCAATTTGAAAGATTAATTCTTGAAAACTCCTTAGAATTATATCAGTGTCTGAGATTATTGAGAAATAAATTGATTGAAAAAGCATTACATTGATTCAAATAAAAATTAAATAAAACAATTTATATTTTTAACAAAGATTGAATTGCTCTCTCATATTTAGAAAATCTTGATCTAGGAAAATCGAAATTATTAGCTAAGAAAGAAAGATTTGTATCAATATTTGCCTTTATTTCAAGAACAAAACTCTCTTCTTCAAATTCATTATTTTGAATTCTTTTATTTAAGTCAATTAACTTATAATTTATTTCTCTATCAATTGTAATTCTTATATCATCTACCAAAAAGTATTCTCTGACATATGAAATATCTACTAATTCTTTACAGAGTCCATATAATTTATCAAGATAACCTCTTACTAATAATGTATCCAAATTAATATTTGGAATAGTTTTTTTAAATCTTTTATATTCGGTAGTCATTTTAATTTCTAGAGAATAATCGCTTTTTGATAAAATAAATTTTTCCGATCCATAAGTTCGAATACGTATTTTCTTCCTCGGAACTATTCCTTCAAGAGTATTCCAGTACATTTGTAAATTATTATTTTCAAAATATCTTGAGCAAATTTTTCTTTCTGGATATAAAACAGTACCTTTTTTAAATTTGATCCACTTAAGAATATCTAAATATTGATTTTTACTTATTTCAAGTTTTTGTTCAATACGGGGTATCATTTTTGTTCAAATAAAGAAAAGTTTTGAATAGCTATTTTATCTTGAGAGCATAAATTATTTGGGATAGTGATAGTAGATGGACCAAATTCTTGTTTCTTATTGTAGGCTGCAGCGCAAAAAACATTATTTCTTAATAGTCCTTTTTTAAGAATTAAAACTGAAGAATCTTTTGAAACCAAAGCTACTTGGGATTCAACAATTTTTGCATTATTTAATTCTAGATATGAATTTTCCCCAACAGAAACTCCTTTATCCTTACAACCCAAAAGGTCAATTTCATTTATAAAATAATTTCCTGATGAGGTATCTAAACAGTCATTTCCTGAATTATTTACAAAAATCTTATTAACTCTTAAATCAGAAAAATCGAAATCAATAGCATCTTGAAAACTATTTTTAATATTAATAGATTCAATATTTCCAGAACTATTTATAATATTCAAACTATCTTCATGTTGACCGCCATCAATTGTAATTACTGTACCATTTATATTACTATCCTTTATTGTTATTAGACTTGTTAATAAATGAGTATCAATTCTACTTGTTGGATTATAAAATTTGTTCGTCTCTATAACCTCAACATCAATCTTCCAATCTCCTAATTTACTGTTAAATATCAAAATCTTTTCGTTTGTATTTTTAATATATATTTTCATTAATTTTTTTCTTTTATCAAAATTTAAAGTAGGATTACCAAATTTTTTTATATAAAGATCATCGTAGGGATTTAAAATTAGATATTCTTTTTCAGCAGATTTAGAATACTCATTATAAATTGGATTAAATTTATCCCCAAGATAATAATATTTAATATTATCTTTCACAAATTTTCCTGCTAATAATTTATTTAATTCGAAATTATTAAGTTTAGTTTTAGTGCAATTTTCCTCTCCCAATTTACATAATAAAAATAAATCATTATCGAAATAAAAAATTATTCCATATATCAAATTCTCATAGGATTCTCTTTTAAGAGGATTATCTATAAATTTATGATCTAATTTTAATTTATGTTTTTCTTTTAGAAAAGTTAGATTTTTTATTATTCTCTTTCTTATTCTTATTAATTCATTTTCTGTAATTTTAACACCAGACTTTTTTAATTTTTCTTTAAAATTTGAAAGATCAATATCACTGATCTCAATTATTGCATTATCAAAATCCTCTAACCTAATATCTCTTGTAAGGAACCTTTCTTGAAGATCTTTGCCATAAATATTTATTTCTCTTAACTCTCTTATTTGAGAATCCCCATCATAATAAATAGGAATTAATGATTTATCGAGTGGATCAAAGTAAAATCTTCTGTTGTGGTTATATAAGGCATGGGGGGCTCCAAGGGCAATTAGATGCGCCTTAAAAGTTGATAAAGTCTTTCTTTTATCTGAATTTCCATTTGATAGAAGATCATCACTAAAAGTAACTTCATTATGCATTCCCCCCCTATTCCAACTTTCTAAAGTAGCTCGCGAGAGAATATTTACTCCCTCTAATCCAATCGATGTATTAATTCTGTTCTTTTTAGTCCAATTTGTATTAATAATTTTAGGGAAAATATTACCATTATTATTACCATATTTTTTTGCTCTTAATTTCCAAAGTAGAGACTCGTCTGATTCTAAAATAGCAGATTCTCTTAGATTATTATATTCAAGCATTTCTTTAACAGCCTTCTCTTGAAAAATCATCTCATTTGTTTGACCATTTAAATTAACCTTTATCATTCTTGATCTAGGAGATAAATATCCCATTTCCTTCAAAAGTAAACTTGTAATAACTTCTGAAGAACCATATCTAGTATGAGGTAAAAAAAGTTTAAATTTAGTTACTCCATTTATATTTCCTCTGATCAATCTTACATCCAATGAAGAAATTACTTGTCCGTTTTTCATCCTTATATGATCTTTCCAATCTCCTGAAATTCTAATTTTTGCAGGTAATTCACATATTTCATTATTTGAGTTTTTGACAAAAATATTTGAGTTAAATCTTTTTTTATATTTATCTAAAATATTTTTTGATCCATCTGTAAAAGCAGTCATCAAATTTCTTGACCAATTTCTAGAATTTGGAATAATAATTTTTAATTCCTTAATAGTTAATAAAGAGTTTTCAAACTTGTTATTAAATTTACTACTACAAGCTGGTGATATGGAATCAGATATTATATTTTTCAAGCTGTTATAGTTATTTTGATAAGAATTTTCATCTTTTTTATTATTAATTATTGATAAAAAAAACAACCCAAAACAACTCGATAAAAGTAATAAAAAATATATTTTTCTCATAAAACTGAGTATTTTATATCCTGAATTTCTGGAAATTCACTAATATATTTTCTTGTTATGTCTAAATCATTTTTACTAAAAAAAGAAAGTTTATAAGTAAAATTAGCGTTTTTATAGTCTTCATTACTAAAGAGTAGATAGTTATTTTCAGACAAGTACTTATTTGAACTAGAACAGTTTATTTCTAAAATAAATTGTGGTTCTTCTCTAGAGAAGGAAAGATCAAGATGACCTTTATTTGATAATATTTGTTTTCTTTTAATATATGCATATGAATAGACAACTGTCATTGAAAATAAGCATAGTACTATTGCTTTGCCCATGCTGGTTGAAATAGTAATTCCACATGTTAATAATAAAAAGTATATTGAGAGTTCAAGAGGACTTTTAACTGGATGCCTAAATCTTATTATCGATAAAGCGCCAACCATGCCCAAAGAAAGAGCAATATTGCCTGATATTACCGTAGTAATTACAAGACCAATAAGTGGTAATAAACAAAATGTTGTTATGTTAGAAAAAGTTTTAGCCCAAGCCTGACCTGAAAATATTAGAGAAACACTTATAAAACCTCCTAAACTTATTGCAGATATGCACTGAAGCAAAAATTTAGGAGAAATCCCATTAGTAAAAAACTCAATTAATTGGATTAGCATGTAGGGATCAAATTTTAAAATTTAATATTACTAAGAAAAAAGTAATTAATCAATATTTAATAACTTAATTAAAGTTTTTATTATTGCACTTGGTTTATAAAAATTCAACAAAAGTATTAAACAATTAATTCAAAATTTTATAATTACTCCAAATCAAAGCTAAACTTTAATTTATTTTTGACCAAGAATACTTTACATAGCAAAACGATGGAGAAAAGATCTTGGTTCTTCAATTTATGCTTTAATAATAATTAAAGGAAAGTAGGTTATTTTAAAGTGCTTTTGATATTTTTAAAAGAACTCAGGAATTAAAATTATGAGTATAATTCTTTCTGTAATTTTACCAACCCATAAATCAGGTTCTTTTATTAAAAAATGGTGTGATAGTTTTTTTAAAGAATCTATTAAAAAAGTAAGCCATAATATTGAAATAGTTCAAGTAGATTCATATCCCGGGGATAATTCTTCAGAAATAATAAGTAAATATTGCGAAGAATTTTTAATTAAATATAAGCTAATACTACAACATCCAAAAGGGCCTTTTAGAGCGCAAGAATTAGGAAAACTTAATGCAATTGGTGAATGGTTAGTAATTGTAAATTCAGATGATGTAATATATGGCTCACTTATTGAAAAAATAATTATTTTATTAAGAACTAAATACTCTATTTCAAAAAAAAATAGTGACATATTATTTTTTCCAATAAACTACGAAAGCTTTGGGATCAAAACAGGGAGATTTCAGAATTTAAGCAATTTATATGATCTGGATTCATTTGGTTCTAGTCATTCACCTGGTATGTTTATAAAAAGAGATTCTTGGGATAAATTAGGTCGGAAATATTCTGATGATTTTTGTGCAGATTATGATCTTTATATGAGAGCTTTGAAAAATGATTTTAAAATTATATATTTAAATGAATTTGAACCAATAGGCGTTTTTAGTATTGGGGGACATAGTTCTGCATTACAAAATCAATTGAAAATATTTATTAACAAAATAAAAATTTTAATGAAATATGGAGGAGCCAAAGCAGTTTTAAGAAACTTGATATTCATTTTGTCTAAAATAAAAAATTTAATATTATTGAATAATCGAAGACAGATTTCTTTTATAACGAACCAATCTAATGAAAGAATAGAAAATCAAAAATTATATGTCTGTTACCAAAAAATTTTTAATGAAAATAATTTTTATGTCTCACAAATTAATTCATTATTTACTTTAAATTTACTTGTGATCCTAAATAACTTATTAAAAACTTTTAGATCCAAATATATAGTATTTTTATCTTCACCAAAAAATTCATCTTATATTTATGCTTTTTTTATCAGATATTTTCTTAATAAGGAAGTCTATCTAAATGAAAATTGGGGGAAACAGAAAAGCCTTTCAATTATTAAAAATAATCTTATCAAACCAATCCTAATTCTAAAAAAAACAAACTCATCTATTCAAAGCAAAAAAGAATTTAAAAGCATCATCTCATTAATTAATAATAATAAACTTTCAAGTTACAAATCAAAAGATAAATCAATTCTCGAAGAAAAAATTAATCCTATTTTTATAAATTTTGACGAATTATAGCTATCTCAAATTTAACTAGTATTTTATTTTTTTATATGAAAAATAACAATTATTCTCATCCATATTCTTAATAGCAGTGATACATTTAATCATTGGATCTATTTGAATTACACTAAAAGGAATTACTTTAAAATTAATAGAAATTCTGGTAGGTTTTTCAAATGCTTAAATCATATTGTTTAGAAATTCTAGTAGTAATTTGAACTAATTCACCAGTTATTAGATTTAATAGCTCATAATCTACCCAACCAAGATTTTTCTCAATATGTAATGTTGAAGTATTCTTACATTTAATTACCGCCAAAAATTATTTACTTGATCTATATAATGAGCATAATCACTATCTTTATGGAATTCAAAAACAGAAACATTATTTGGAAATTGCACTCTTAATGATGGAAATCTCTGAATAGCCCAATTATTATGTTTAGGATTTTGTGCAAAACTATCACAAATATTTTCTGCAAGATTACGATAAAGTTTGTTAATTTTAGATTCTAAATTATCAACTTCATTATAAAATTTTTTGTGTATTAGAGTGTCCTGATCTGTCATATGAACAAGTTGAGGGTTCTCACTCAAAAGTTCATGAGCCTTTTCTATATTTTTAATTTGAAGGGTATTAGTGAGAACGTATTTAATTTCATTTACTAAGTTATTTGTAAAATTATTATTTATTAATTTTATTTCCTGCTGCATTAGATTTATCGCGTGATTATCGATATTATATGAAACTTTATTGCCATAAAAATTATTTTTGTACTTCTTTTAAATCTTTTGATAATAATAATGATAAATTCTTTATATACAAGAAAACTTTTAACACCAACAATTTCGGTGTATATAATTTTACATAATTAAGTTAAAGATTTAAATTAAAATTTTGGGATTTTAAAGTTTTCTAAAATAAACTCCATAGTAATGAGATTTTTAAGAATTAAAGATATATATTTTTTTAATTTGTTATCAAAATGATACCCGTAATTTTAGTATCAAACATATCTAAATTCCTCTTCAATTTAAAGACTTGTTTTCTTTGAGTGGAACCTAAAAAGGCTAGAAAAAACTTTTCATCAGCTTTAAAGAATTTATCTAAATCATTTTCACTTAAAACAATATCAAAATTATTTAGAGTTTTTGAATCTGCAGGATTTTTAACAATATCTCCTATATTTTTCAAATACTTTTTGTCAATATCATCTCCCGCATATAAACATATTTTCTTTTCTGAATTATTTTTAATAAATTCCCTTAAGTATAAAAAGCTGCCTCTTTTATTTTCAATTTCATCAATACTTTTACTTTCAATTATTGATGACTCTAAGATTTCTTCAAATACTTCCTTATCATGAATCTTGTCAGATTTTTTTTCTTTATAGAGTGAAATCCCTGACCCAACAAAAAAGCCAAATAGTAAACCAATAAGTCCAATTTTTCTTCTACTAGGAGCCACAGGTCTGTCCTTAAGCGTTGGTTCCGTTATTAATTGCCAGGGGTCTTCTAATCTAGAGTCTTCTAACTTTAATGAAGTTAATTTATCTTCTAACTGCATTAAAGTTTTTTCATCTCTATCTGCTTTTCTAATTAATTCTTTATATTTTAAAAGTACCTCTTTTGGCCTCTTTGCTAACTCTACTTTTGCCTGTAATTCTAATTTCTGAGCCTCCAAAAAACCTATTGCTTTATTTTTTAGCAATTTTGCCACAATTGATTTTTTTTCCTTGATATTTTTTAGAGAAAGAAACTCTTCAGTATATTTTGATTCCATGTCTAATATTTCTAAATCAATTTCTTTTAACTCTTTTGAAATTTCTCTACCGATTTCAAATTGTTGAAGAATTAACTGAATATACTCAATATTTTGATCATCATTTTTAAATTCTTTAATTTTTTTTATTTGATATTCAATTTCTTGTATTTTATTTGCAGAATTAATTCTAGAGATTTCAATATCACTAATTTCTCCAAATTTATTATTAGTAGTTACTGTTTCACTTCCAAAATTGAAATTATCTTTTGGTAGTTGAAAGCCACTATCATTGAAATTTTTTGTACTTAAAAAAGTTAAATTTTTTTCAATTGCAAAATCTTGGGCTTCTCTTATTGAATTAGAACTTTTAATATTAAACTCCTTAATTTGAGACTCAAGAAACTTTCTTGATAATTTATTTGAACGTCTCCTGTCTTTTCCAGAATATTCTTGATAAATACTAGACATTTTTTTTAAAACGGGAATGATCAAATTCTTATTTTTATCCCTATAAGAAATATCTAGAATAGAAGTTCCTCTTCTTAGTTCAATTGAAAGGTCTTGTTCTCTCCATTTTTGAAATTCCTTAAATTCTTTTTTGGGATTTAATTTCTTCCAATCTTTTTTAACAAGGTCAAAAACCGGCATTAGAACTGATGGACTTTCTAGCACTCCTACTTCAGTTTTTAAACTTTTGATACCAGAACTAATATTGAATCCATACATGCCTGCAATAGAATCAATTCCACTGTTCTTAGATTTGTTTCTAGAGTTTAGAACTATTTGAAATTGACCTTCCCAAACCCTCTTTTTTGAGAGTGCATATAAACAAGCAACAATAAAAAAAGAAAAGCTAAAATAAAAAATTCTAGTTCTGTTTCTATTTAAAAAATTAAAAATTAAAGATAAACTTATATCATTATCTGTATTAGATTTATCTCTAATAACCTTTAAAAAATCATTACTCATAATTTATTCGTTAAAAATTTCTATTAATCTATATCCAGAATATAAACCCATAAAAGGACTTGTAAATTCGTTAATTATTGAAGATGTATTACTTAGAATACTGTTTCCAACAAAAATAATATCTCCATCATTTAAATAAGGATTCCTTCTAGATCCTCTTTTTGCATTTCTTCGATATTTGAAATCTCTACTCTCAGAAATTCCATTATTTCTATAAGAAACATACTTTATTTTACCGGGAAGAACACCCATACCTCCTGAAATATCAATTGCATCATTTAGGGTACTAGCTTTGGCAATAATTTTTTCTCCAGGCGTATTAACTTTTCCAGTAACAAAAACTGTTATAAATTTTGGGTTAATACCTGATCTTATTGCATTTATTAATAAGCCTTGATTAGGCTTTTCTCGCTTGCTAATAAAAATATTATCTCCATCATAAATTCTAATATTTTTACTTTCTATATCCTCTTCTACATTTTCAAAATCAAGAAAGGTCTCAATTTTACCTCCCCCATTTGATAAAGAATTTTTTCTTATAATTCGCACATTTGATAAATCAGCGTAAGTAGTAATACCTTTGCTAATTCTAATAGCATCAAATAATGTAGGAAAGTAGAAATTTATATTAGAGTTCATTAATTGTCTTACACTTTTTGGAGTTGATATCTCAGTGGGATTTAATGATAATTGATTTCCTATTGTCATTGAACCCTTTAGAGTTTGCAAACCAGGACTATTAACCTCTCCATTTACAAATATTTTAATTGGACGATAGTTTAAAATTTTTATTTCTATATTTGGATATTTAACAAACTTTTTATAAGCCTTATTAAGAAGTTCAGTTAACTCAATCAAAGTTAAACCATCGACATAAACTGTTCCTATGGAAGGTAAATTGATTGTACCTTCTCCGCTTATTATTGAAGTTGAGTTTAATTCATAATAATCCCTAGATATTATTATTAATAAAGAATCACCTTTTCCTAAAATGTAATCTGTAGAGGGTGTTTGTTGTAAATAATCTACAGATAGATTTGATATCTCTTTTTCTTTATTTAAATCCTTAGAATATACAAATACAGAATTGTATCCTAAGCAAAATAATGCAATGTAAAAAAAGTTCCAAAATTTAAATTGCAATTTTTTTTTTGTGAATTTAAATATTATAACTTAACGTCTTTATTTTTTTAAAACTTATAAAGTTAAATCCTTCTCCAAACTGCTAATAATTTTCCTTGAAAAGAAACTTCGTCTAAATTCAACTCAATAGGTTCATAAGCTGAATTTGCAGCTTCAAGAAATATTTTATTATTTCTTTTTACAAAATACTTTAAAGTAGTTCCCATACCTGGAACCAGGGCACTAACAATAGTTCCATTTTTAAGTGAGTTTTTATCTTTTATTGGTTCCATGAGAACCATGTCGCCATGATCTATGCATGCGTCAATCATTGAATCGCCATTTACAGTAAGAGCAAAAACATTTTTTCTCTTCATAACATCTGATATATCTAAATTTTCTTTCACATCATCATAAGTTTCAATTAAACCTCCCGCTGCAACAGATCCTAAAATTGGTATGCCATCAAAAATTTCATCAACAATTTGTAATGTTCTAGCTTTTCCCTCTTGCCATGAAATGTAACCCTTTTCTTGCAGATGCTTTAAGCGACTTTGTATTGGAGCAGGGGATTTTAAACCCATAGCTTGCATCATTTGTCGAATTGAAGGACTATGTTGAAAGTCTTTCATATAACTCTTAATCCATTCAAGAAGCTCATTTTGAGCTGCAGAAAGGCTTCTATCTAAAGAATTTTCCAATAAAACATATGTACTCTAATACATTTGTACCTTTTTATTAATTAGTTCGCAAGTATTCCTATTGAAGAATGCAAGATAAAAGAGCTTGTTGTGCATGCAATCTATTTTCCGCTTGATCAAAAATTCTACTTTTGTGACTTTCAAATATTTCATCAGTTATCTCTTTTGATCTA
>MDSZ01014086.1_pt1 | contig 10163 bp, 9 predicted proteins | sample 811201 | NCBI WGS metagenome assembly MDSZ01 (sample SAMN05326647, study PRJNA326480) | marine metagenome | isolation source: seawater | place: Indian Ocean: North | collected 2010 | reverse complement strand
TCGTAAAAAATTAAAAGATGCTCTCTTTGTTGCAACATTTTCAGCTGAAAAGAAAACTAGTAGAAAAAATAAATACAAAATATTTGGTAAAATTAATGATATATCACGCGGATGTTTAAGAATTGGTTCTGCCTCGTTGGGTTTAGCGTATCTTGCAAGTGGTAAAATTGACGGTTTATGGGGCGGAACATTAAAAAAATGGGATGTAGCAGCGGGTATCATTATTTTACTAGAATCAGGTGGAAAAATTACTACAACCACGAACAAGAAATATACTTTTGGTAAAACTTTTGTTGCTACAAATAAACTTATACATAACGAATTATTAAAACTTTTAAAAAAATTATGATCGAAACATCTGCTGCAATATATAGAAAAAAGGGTAAGAATTTATTGATAGAAAAAATATATTTACCAGATCCCAAAAAAGATGAAGTTATTGTTAAGATAATTTCAACAGGTATATGCCATTCACAATTAATTAACTTATCTAGAGATCCTCAAGAACCAGAATTATTAGGCCATGAGGCTACTGGTACAATTATAAAAAAAGGAAAATTGGTCAAGCATGTAAACGTTAATGATAAAGTAATAGTGAGTTGGATGCCAAATTTTGATAAGAGTTCAGCTAAAGATAAATCGTACTACAAACCTGTAAATATTTTTTTAAACAATAAAAAAATTAAAGCATTTATTTTTACATGGTCTGAAAAGACACTGATAAATTCTCAATTTGTTACCAGAGTACCAAAAAATTTAAATTCTAATGACTTATCTATAATGGGTTGTGCAGGAATCGCGGGATATGGTACTCCTTTTAATTGTGTAAATGTAAAAAAAAATCAAAGCGCAATTGTTGTTGGTGCTGGCGGACTGGGAAATTTGGCAATTAATGCCTTAAAAAACTTAGGTTGTAAACCAGTGGTGGCAATAGATAAAGATAATAAAAAATTGAAATTTTCTAAAAAATTTGGTGCCAATAAAGCGTTTAAATCAAATCACCATTCCATCAAAAAAATAAGAAAATATTTAAATAATAGTGGTGCTGATTATGTTTTTGACATGGTTGGCAATATTGAGACATTTGATATGTCTCTTAAATTAGCTAAAGATTGTGTACCAGGAAAAAAATCTGGCGGGTCAATAATTCTTGTTGGATTTCCAAAAGATAAGCCCTTAGTAGATACAAGAAATCTATTAATGTCAGAAAAAAAGATTATAGGTTCTCGTGGTGGATCTTGTATACCCCATAGAGATTTCAAAAAGTTTATATCACACTATAAAAAGGGTAAAATGAAGTTAAAACAAATCATTACAAAAAAATATAGACTAAATGAGATCAATAAAGCTTTGGATGATTTAAGAAAAGGAAAAATTTTAGGAAGGGCAATAATAAGAAACTAATGAACAAACTCAAAAAATCTTTAAAACTTTATAACAAATCGAAAAAGTATGTAGCCGCGCCATCAACTTTCAGTAAAGGGCTTGATCAATTTGCCTATGGTATAACACCATTTGCATTAAAAAAAGGTAAAGGGGCTTTTGTTTGGGATGTAGATAATAATAAATATATTGATACCATAATGTCTCTTGGAGCGATTATTCTTGGTCACTCAAATTCTCAATTTAATAATCATATAATTAGACAGCTTGGCAACGCTACTACATTATCTTTAACATCAGATTTAGAAATTGAATTATCTGAATTAATTTCTAAAAATGTACCGTGCGCTGAAATGGTGAGATATGGTAAAAACGGTAATGATGCTACTACTGTGGCAGTCAGACTAGCTCGGCATGTGACTAAAAAAAATCATATACTTTTTTGTGGGTATCACGGATGGCAAGATTGGTACATTTCAAAAACGTCTATGAACGGTGGAATACCTGATGAAATATCCAAATATTCGCATAGATTTAATTATAACGATATTCAGAGTTTAGAAAATTTATTAAAAAAATTTAAAAATCAAGTTGCTTGTATAATTTTAGAACCAGTCTCAAAATCAAAGCCAATTTGTAATACTCTATGCAAATATTGCAAAAAAAAGTGCAAAGGTTTCTTGAAACAGGTGAGAGAATTAGCTGACAGGTACGACACAATTTTAATATTTGATGAGGTTGTAACTGGTTTTAGATCATCTGTTGGAGGATATCAAAAAATTTGTAAAGTTACTCCTGACCTAGCATGTTTTTCAAAAGCTATTGCAAATGGTTTACCATTAGCTGTATTAGCTGGTAAAAAAAAAATCATGAAATATTCAGACGAAATTTTTTACTCTCTAACTTTTGGTGGAGAAACACTTAGTATAGCTGCTGCATTATTTACTATTAAATTTTTAAAGAAGCATGGCGTTTGCGAAAAAATTGACGAAAATGGAAAATATTTGATTAACGAAATTAAAAATATAATTAGTGATATTAATTTTGAACATATAGTAGATATTCAAGGCTTTCCTTATAAAAATTTTTTTATATTTAATGATGATGAGAGTTATAAGGCTGAAATAATCAGAACTTTTTTTATTCAGGAATTAGCAAAAAATAACATCTTAAGTGCAGGATATCATATTTTGAGTTTTGCTCATAATAAGACCGTTTTAGACTCTCTTTTAAAAATTTATAAAAAAAACTTAAAATCACTTAAATTTAATATAAATAACAAAAAATTGTTAGATAAAATTAAGATACCAAATCCAAAACTATCAGCAAGAAATATATAATGTTAAAAAATAAATGTATAAATTGTAATCATGCGAAATTTGAAGAAATATTTAAAATAAAAAAATTTCCATTATTTTTTGGAGCTATACCCAAAGAATTTTTGAGTAAAATAAATTACTATCCATTAACAGTTTCGAGATGTAAAAAATGCAACTTAATTCAGCAAATTAATTTATTGGATCAAAAAATAATTAATTCAATATATACAGCTTCATATTACAACTGTTCATCGACAGTGGTTAGTGGGCTGTTAAAAAAAGAGAAAAATTTTTTTGTAGATTTTGTAGAGGGCGGAAAATTAAATAAAGGAAAAGCTCTTGAGATTGCATGTTATGACGGATATGTTTTAAATCAACTAAAACTTAATGGATGGGATGTTTATGGCTGTGATCCAAACCCAATGATTAAATTAGCCCAAAAAAATTTAGGCAAAAAGAAAATTCTTTCAGAAATGTTTACGAAAAAAAGTTTTGGTAAAACAAAATTTGATATAATATTTTTTAGAAATTTACTTGAACATTTATATGATACTAATTCTTTCCTCAAAACGGTAAAAGAAAAATTAAATAATGATGGATCAATTTTTATTGAAATTCCAAATATATATAAAATACTAAATGGTTCTGTCTTTGGAAGCTTTTTTCACCAACATATCTCTTATTTCTCTATAGAAACACTAGGATATTTATTAAATAAAAATGGTTTTAAAATAGAGAGGTATTACGCTGGGGATTTTTTAATTGTTGAAGCAAAGAAAAATAACAAAGTTTCAATTCAAGTTCAAAATACGTTAAAAATAAATGAACATATCAAAGAATATAAAAAAACATACAGTATTTATAAAAATAAATTAAATTCAATTTTTGATAATAAAAAAGTAAATAGCATTTGTCTATTTGGTGCAAGTTCGCAATCAACATCAATAATAAATTTATTAAATGATAACAATCGAAATAAAATTAAATTTGTAATTGATAATGATATAAGCAAAGTAGACCATTATATGATTGGAACCAAAATAAAAATCTCTAAAGCTAAAAATGCAAACAAGATTAACTGTGATTATTTTTTAATAATGTCATTTATTTATCATAAAGAAATGAAGCATCAATTGATAAATCTGGGTATCCGTAATGATAAGATAAAATGTCTTTATGATTAAAAAAAAAAAAATTGAGGAAAAAAAACTATTTAAAATTTTAAAAAAAATATTTAAAAATTCAAAGAATTTTAGCCTTGCCTCAAAATCAAAAGATATTCAGGATTGGGATTCTATGAACCATATAATGATGATTATGGAGATTAACAAATACTATAAAATCAACATTAATCTTGAAGACTCTGTAAAAATAGACTCTATTAAAAAACTAATTAAAACAATTGAAAAATACTTAAAATGAAAAAAAAATTTAAAATAAGTAATAAAATTATTGGAGATGAAAACCCTTGTTTTTTGATAGCGGAAATTGGCTCTAATCATAATAGAGATAAAGAGACTGTTTTTAAATTAATAGATGCAACAGCGGATGCAGGTTTTGATGCTGTAAAATTTCAAATTTATGATGCTGCGGAAGCATTTTCAAAACATGAAACGACAACAGATGTTGGATTAGATCATTTATATGGCCACAAACCATGGTGGGAAATTGCTAGAGATAAAATTCTCATGCCAAGAGACTGGTTTGGAGAAATGTTTGAGTACGCAAAAACAAAGAAACTCATTCCATTATCTGCAATTCATAGGCCAGAAGATTGTGAATTTTTATTAGAATATGGACTTGCGGCAATAAAAATAGCATCAATAGATTTTACTTATTATCAACTATTAGAAAACTTAATCAAAAAATTTGATTTGCCCTTAATTATTTCGAGTGGAATGGCTAATGAGCAAGAAATAGACAATACTATAAATTTTTTAAAAAAAAATAATGCAAATCAAGTTTGCTTATTACATTGTACATCGTGCTATCCACCGAGCAGTGATGAACTGAATTTAAATAATATTAAACATTTTAAAAAAAAATATGAAATTCCTGTAGGTTACTCTGATCATTACGATGAGACTCTCTCATCTATTATTGCAGTATCTTTAGGCGCAAATATTGTTGAAAAACATATAACACTGGATAAAAATTTTCCTGGGCCAGATCATCCATTTGCGATTGAACCACATGAAATGAAAAAAATGGTAAGTGAAATCAGAAAATTGGAAAAAATGTATGGAAGTACAAATAGAATATTGTCACAAAAAGAAGAAAAAAATAAACTTATGATAAGAAGGAGCATTGTTTCAAAAAAAGATATTAAAAAAGGGGAAATTATAAGTTTAGATAAGATCAAATTTGCTAGACCGGGTACGGGTATTCAAACATTTGAATTTCATAAAATAGATAACAGTAAGGCAAAAATAAATATTCCTGCTGAAACAATTATCACTTTTGATATGGTAGAAAAATTATCTTAAATGATTAATGGTTGTAGAGTATGTAAAAGTAATAAAATTAAAAACCTTTTTAAGAGGGATAATTTTTCATATTTTACATCACCTATAAAAATTTCAAAAATTCGAAACTTAAATAATATATTAAAAAAACAAAAAGATAATTACAGACTAGAGGTAGTATATTGTAACGAATGTTCGCACGTTTTTCTAAAAAAATTGCCAGATCAGGGCATGTTAAATAAATTATATAAAAAATTTTATAGCTATCCGTCTGCTATTAGAGATGGATTTGAACCGGTAAGAGACAATACTTTTTTAAAAATATTTAATATACAAATGAAAAATTTTAATAAAAAATCGTCAATTTTAGAAATTGGATGCTTTGATGGATATATTATAAGCAAGCTTAAAAAGACCTTTCATAATGTTTTTGGATGTGATCCAAGTCCTGGTGCAGAAATAGGCAAGAAAAAAGGTTTAAAAATAAAAAGAGATTTTTATTCAAGAAATCTTTTTAAAAGAAAATTTGATATTATAATTGGCAGACATGTTTTTGAACATTTGAAAGACTTAGACAAATTTCTTAATGATATTAATTTTAATTTAAACAAAAATGGAACATTAATATTAGAAGTTCCTAATGTTAATTTTTTTCTAAAAAATGGATTATTAACAGTTTTTTCATTACAGCATATTCATTATTTTAATGAATTTTCATTGAGGAAAATATTAAATATTAATAATTTTTGGCCAATTAAAATTTATAAATCACAAGAAAATTTAATAATATTCTGTAAAAAGGAAAAGACAAATTTTAATATTAAAATCAAAAAAGATTTAAAATTATTAAAAAATTTTGAGATAAAATTTAAAAATAACCAAAATAAATTAAACAAATTTATAAAAACAAATAATATAAAAGATAAAAATATAGTCATTTGGGGTGCAGGTGGCGCAGGGTATGCCGTATCTAAATTTTATAATTTAGATATTAAGAAAATCTATTGTTACGTAGATATTGATAAATCAAAAGTAAATTCAAGATATTATAATATACCCAAAAAAATTTATTTCCCAAATAAAAATTTACTAACTAAGGCTAAATATGTCTTTATTACTTCTATGTATGCTAAGAATATTATATTTCAATTAAAAAAAATGAAATTAAAAAAAAAAATTATAACATTTTTTCCAAAGTTTAATATTTTGAATTTGAATTAATGAAAAAAAAAATACTTATTGCTGGTGGATCTGGATTACTTGGTTCTAGTTTATTAGATCATTTTGATAAATTTAAATATGATATATTCTGCACAATTCATAAAAAAAAAAATAATATTAAAAATGTAAAATCTTTAAAAATTAATTTCAACAACAAATTAGATATTAACAAATTAAAGAATTTCAATTTTGATTTAATTATTAATTGTATTGGATTGTCAAATATAGAAAGATGTGAAGAAAATCATGAGTTAGCAAAAAAACTTAATATTACTATCCCAAATATTTTAAATAATTTTGCAAAAAAAAATAAAATTAAACTTATTCATATATCAACGGATCATCTTTTTAATGGAAAAAGAAATTTATATTTTGAGAACGATAAAACAAATCCTTTAAATGTATACGCAAAATCAAAATTAAAATCTGAGCAGGATATTTTAAAAAAAAATAGAGATGCTTTAGTAATAAGAACTAATTTTTTTTGTAATGGTAAGTTTAAAAACAAATCTTTTTCAGATAAAATAATAGATAATTTAAATAAGGGTACTAAAATTTATCTTTTTAAAGATGTTTTTTTTACGCCTGTTCATACTAAGGATTTGCTGAATATAATATTAAAATCATATAGTAAAAAATTATCTGGTATATTTAATATTTCAACATCAACACCAATATCAAAATATAATTTTGGACTCAAAATTGCAGAAATTTTCAATTTAGATAAATCTTTAGTAATACCAATAAATATTTCTGAAAAGAATATTATAACAAGACCTAAGGTTATGTCTTTATCGCCAAAGAAGATTGAAAAATCACTTAAAATTAAATCAAAGAAAATCGAAAAAATGTTACTGGAGCTTTATGATGATTATAAATCGAAAAATCAAAAATTAATTCCATATGGAAAACATAGTTTATCATCCAAGGATGTTTATGAAGTGGTCAAAACATTAAGAAGCGGGCATTTGACTCAAGGACCGAAAATTAGCGAATTAGAAAATCAAATTTGTAAATTAGTAGGTTGTAAATATGCTGTTGCAGTATCAAGCTGTACAGCTGGCATGCATATCGCACTTAGTGCAGTAAATATAAAGAAAAAAAAACAGGTTTTGTTACCTCCCATTACTTTTGTTTCAACAGCAAATGTAGTCTTAATGAATAATTTAAAACCTAAATTTATAGACATTGATATAAATTCAGCAAACATTGATCTAGATAAGACCATTAAATATAATAATCTTAAAAATGTAGGTGCAATTATTCCTGTCCATTTCGGAGGTAATCCGACAGATATAAAAAAATTACAAGTATTAAGAAAAAAAAATATTAAGATTATTGAAGATGCTGCGCACGCTTTAGGATCTAGTTACAAATGTGGATCCAAAATTGGTTCATGTAAGTATTCTGATCTTTCAGTCTTTTCATTACATCCGGTCAAGACTATTGCAGCTGGCGAGGGTGGAATAATAACAACAAATGATAAAGAAATTTATAAAAAACTTCTAAGATTAAGAAGCCATGGAATTAATAAATTTGATGATAAATTTATAAATAAAAAAAACGCATACACTAATCAAAAATTAAATAATTGGTATTATGAGATGCAAGAATTAGGTTTTCATTATAGAATAACAGATATTCAGGCTAGTTTGGCTGTATCACAAATTAAAAGAATTAAGTCATTTGTTAATAAAAGATTTAAAATTTACAACAATTACGCCAAAGCTTTTTCTAATATTAAAGGAATAGATAAACTTAATGTGTATTCGAGATTAAGCAGTCATCATCTTTTCATATTAAAAATAAATTTTACAAAATTCAAAATTTCAAGACAAGAATTCATGTCTAAACTTAAAAAATTTGGTATCATTACTCAGGTACATTACATACCAGTTAATATTCACCCATATTACCAAAAACTCGGTTACTCGTCTAAATCTACTCCCAATGCAATAAAATATTACAATGAAGCCATATCTTTACCAATTTTTTTTGATTTAACAAAATATCAACAGGTTACAGTAATAAATAAAATCAAAAATATTTTAAAAATTAATGATGGATAAAAAATTAATTATAGGTACGGCGCAATATATAAAAAAATATGGTGTATTTGAAAAAAGTCACAAAAAATTTAATAATTTTTTAGAAATATTTAAGAATAAAAATATAACATTTGATACATCTCCAAATTATTCATCAGCTGAAAGTTTTATTGGAAGAAATTTTAAAAAAAAAAAAATTTCTTCAAAATTACCCTCATTAAAAAATATACCAGACAAAAAGATTGAAGAAAAAATAAATTTTTTTATAAATCGAACTCTTAAACATACGTGTTGTAAAAAAATTGACTATTATTTGGTTCACGATGAGAATGATCTTATAAACAAAAATTCTACACAAATATTTAATATTCTATGTGAACTTAAAAAAAAAAAAAATTATTAATAAAATTGGTGTCTCCATATATGATTTTAAAAAACTTGAAAAAATTATCAGTAAATTTAATATAGATGTTATTCAAGTTCCATTTAACATTATTGATAGAAGATTAATTAAATTTCATAAAAAAAATAAAAAAAAATTAAAGAATATCAAGATACATATTCGTTCAGTTTTTTTACAAGGTCTATTATTAGCAGACTATAATGTAGCGAAACGAAAAATTAAAAACAGAAAATCATTAAATGTTCTTTCAAAATATTATCAATGGTGCGAGCAGAGTAAATTAAAAAAAATACAAATTTGCCTTAATTTTTTAAATAGCCATAGATTATTTAATAACTTAGTGGTTGGATTTGATAATGCGAAACAATACGAAGATTTTTTAAATTGTAATAAAAATCCTATGAAATCTTACCCAAAAAAAATATTTACAGATAATGTTAAACTAGTAAACCCTAATTATTGGATATGAAAAAAATTATTGCAATAGTTCAAGCAAGAACAGATTCTTCAAGATTTCCAAAAAAAATTTTAGAAAAAATCAATGGTCAGGAAATAATTAAAATTATTTTTAAAAGATTAAAAAAATCAAAAAAAATAGATAAAATTATTTTAGCTACAACGAAAAAAAAAAGTGACGATTTCTTATCTAAAATAATTTCAAAAATGGGTATTGCAGTTTATCGGGGCTCAGAGAATAATGTATTATCAAGATATTATAATGTTAATAAAATACATAAGGCTGATTATATTGTAAGAATAACTGGTGATTGTCCATTTGTTGACGCTAAAATTGTAGATTTAATAATTGATCAGACTATTAAGAGTAAAGCGGACTATTGCTCAAATGTAATTAAATATACCCTTCCAGATGGATTTGATGTTGAAGTATTTTCTAAACAAACTTTGAAATTTGCATTTAACAACGCTAAAAATAATTTTGATAAAGAGCATGTTACACCTTTAATGCTTAAATCAAACAAATTAAAAAAAGTTAATTACGAGATATCACCTAAAAACACAAATTATAGACTTTGTTTAGATCAGCACGAAGACTTTCAATTAATTAAAAAAATATTTATGAATTTCAAACCAGATATATATTTTGGATATAAAAAAATCTTAAATTTTTTGAAAAAAAATAAAAGAATTTCTAAAATAAATTCACATATCTTGCAAAATGAAGGTTCGTATATATCAAAAGGACAAAAATTATGGAGGAATGCCAAAAGACTTATCCCTGGCGGATCTATGCTTTTGTCAAAAAATCCCGATCGATTTTTACCAAATTTATGGCCTGCATACTATGATAGAGCTAAAGGCTGTT
>MDSZ01098963.1_pt1 | contig 10164 bp, 13 predicted proteins | sample 811201 | NCBI WGS metagenome assembly MDSZ01 (sample SAMN05326647, study PRJNA326480) | marine metagenome | isolation source: seawater | place: Indian Ocean: North | collected 2010 | reverse complement strand
TTTACTACTAAATTTGGATTTCCATAGACTTTAATTGAATTTTTTGTAGTGACTGTTTTGATACCCATCAAATTTAATATTTTAGATCCCCATTTTAGACGAGGACTTTCTTTTTGATTAAGTTCTGATAAATTTTTAAAGTACGATATTCCATTTGCTTTTGCTGCGATAAGAAAAATTACCAGAAACTCATCGATTGCACTACTATTAAGTTCAGAAGGACAGTTAATTGGTTTTAACTTTTTAGCACCTTGAACAAACAAATCTGCAATTTTTTCACCTTTGTTATATTTTATATTTTTTAATGTTATTTTTACACCCATCATATTTAAAATTTTTAAGACGCCAACTCTAGATGGATTAACATTTACGTTTTTTAAAGTTAATTTTGAATTTTTGGATAAAGCAGTAAGAACTATAAAGAAAGCACAGGAACTTATATCGGATGGAATTTTATAATTAAAAGAATTAATTTTTTTTTTCCCATTTAATTTAATTAAATCATATTTCTTTTTTTTTGTTACTTTTATTGGAAGTTTTAGATACTTAAACATTAGCTCACTATGATTTCTTGATTTTTTAGCTTTAATCAAAGTTGTTCCTTTTGTATTAATTGATGCAAGCATTACTGCTGTTTTACATTGTGCAGATCCTTTATTTTCAAAATATTTTATAGCTTGGGGTTTATTTGTTCCTTTAATAGTTATAGGTAATTTTCCATTTGTAGAAATAAAATTAGCACCAAATTTTTTTAAGGGGTTTATAACTCTTGAAAAATCTCTTTTTGATAAACTTTTATCTCCAATAATTCTGATATTTTTTTTTGAATGAATTAATAGACCAAGTATCAGTCTTCCCAAAGTTCCTGAATTACCAGCATTAAGAGTAATATTTTTTTTATATTTGTATCCATTAATTCCTAGGCCATGAATAAGACAATTATTTTTGCTCAATTTAATTTTAACTCCAAGTTTTCTAAGACATCTCAGAGTGTTTAGAACGTCTTCTGATTTAAGAATATTTATAGCAGTAGATTTTCCAGTAGCTTGAGAAGCCAATAATGCCCATCTTATAGATAAACTTTTATCTCCCTCAATATTTAATTTTTTATTAAAATATTTTACAGTTTTGTTTATATGAATAATATTGTTCATTAAGAAAAAGTTTAACTAATTCTAAAAGAGTCACCGAAATATGCTTTTTTAGCATCAATATTTTGTAACAAATTATTAGGTGTTCCCTCTGCAATCACTTTTCCATTGTGGATTATCGCAGCAGTATCTACACAAGCCAACAAATCTCTTGCTTGGTGATCGCAAAGAATAATAGAAATATTGTTTAAAGACTGTAAATCTACAATAATTTCTTGTAAAATTTTTATTGTCATAACATCTAATGCAGCAAAAGGTTCGTCCAATAACAGAATTTTAGGGTCTGAAAGAAGTGCAAGCGCTATTACTAATTTCTTTTTTTGTCCACCTGATAAAAAATCAGCCTTTATATCCCTAATTGAGTCTAGTTCAAATTTTGAAATTAAGGAATTTATCTTTTCTTCTCTATAACTAACATTTTCAATTGTAATTTCAGCAACAGCTTTAAGGTTTTCAATTACAGTCAAATCATGGAAATATCCTCCATTTTGTGGAACGAAGCCAATTTTAAAAAGAATAGTTCTCTGATAAATTGGATATTTGTTGATTTTTTGTGAGTCAATTAAAACAGATCCAAAGTTTGGTGATAACAAACCAATAATGATATTAAATATTGTTGATTTTCCAACTCCATTAGGACCTAGCAAACCTAAAATTTGTCCAGCACCGAGTTCTAAATTTAGGTCATCTAAAATTATTTTTCTCCCAAATTTAAAAGAAACTTTATCTAGTTTTAAAATAACGTTATTTTTTTTGAATGATTTTATTCTAAATTTTTTAATATTTGACATAATTAATTTTTAATCAATTTTACATTATCAACTTGATTATCCATGTATATATCAATTTTTTTTGTCATCAAATTAATCTTAATATTGTCAGCTGTTATTATGCCTTGTGATCCAGAATATTTAACTTTTTCATAAATTTTAGCTATATTTTTTTCAAAGTTAAGGTCTAATTTTTCAGAAACAATTTTGTTTTTAAGATATGTAATATTAACATTATCTCTGAACTTAGTATTGTGGTTAGAGCTATTATATTCAGCTTTTTCAGAGGTAATTATTAATGGTATTTTATTTTTATCAATTATTATACCTGTTACTTTTTGCATCATTACTAATTCAGTGTTATCCAAATTTACTAATTCACTTAAATCCGAGCTAATAAAATACTGATTATTCTTATCTATAGTTATTTCATATTTTAAATTTTTAATAATATTATTTTCATTTTTCTCAGCTAACTCTTTTTTTGGTATACTCGGTCCAGCTTCAATTTTTTTATTTTTTGAAAAATATTTTTTATTGAACAATACTAAGGCTAATAAAATGATACAAATAAGACTTATTTGTGCAGTTTTTTTCATAAGCCGATTATTTCATTATATTAATAAGATGATGAATATGAACAACTCCTATAGTTCTTCTTTTATTTCTCTTATCAAAGACACAAACATTTGTAATTTTTTTTTGATTCATTTTACTGAGAATTTCACTAGCAAGAGTGTTCTTTTCAACAGTAAAAGGTTTTTTAGACATGAATAGTTTAATCTTATAATTGTTAATAATCTTTTTTTTTTTGCATTAATCGTTTTAAGTCTCCATCTGTAAATACACCAGTATTTTGTCCACTATCATTTACGATAACTAAAAATCCAAGTTTTTTTGAATTAAGAACCTTTAACGCGTATTTCATTAATTCATTTTCATTTACAAAAGGAATTTTTTTACCAGTTAACATTATATCAGAAGCAGTTTTCAACTTATTTCCCAAATTACCACCTGGGTGAAACTTTTTAAAATCAAGTTTACCAAATTTTTTTTGTCTCATAACTGCAATTGCTATAGCATCACCCAAACAAAGTTGTGCAGTTGTACTAGATGTGGGCACAATTCCATGTCCAGACTCTGTTACATTTGGCAAAAGTAACTTAATCTTGGCTGATTTGTATAAATAAGAATCTTTATTTGAAACAATACCAATTAGATTGATTCCATTATTCTTTGAATATTTTATTAAATTTTTTAATTCATCTGTGTTACCTGATAAACTAATAAGAATTAACAAATCCTGCTTTGAAATTCTTCCTAAATCACCATGAGAGCAATCATTTGCAGAAATTGAAAAAGATGGAGCACCAACTGAAGATAAGGTTGCAGATATTTTTGAAGCGATCTTTCCACTTTTTCCTACTCCACAAATAATAACTTTTGATTTACATTTTATAATTGCTTTTACTGCATCATCAAACGAGTTGTTAAGTGAGTTTTTTAATTTTTTAAGAGCTTTTATCTGTAGGTCGATAACTTGAATACCAAAATCATTTATTTTACTTTTCATTTTAATGTGACCAGATATCATCTTTAAATAATGCAAGATCAAGATCTACTCTTGTTTTTAAAAAATTTAAACAGTTTTTATATAATTCTGATCTGTTTTCTCTTTCAAGTATCTTGCTTAATTCGTCATGAATTTTATGTAAAAAAATTACATCATTAGCACAATATTTCATTTGTGCCGATGTAAGCTCTCCCCCAAAATCAGAATTCTGAAATTGTTTACTTATATCAATATTTACAAACTCTTTGATTAATGTTTTTAAAGAGTGGTTATCAGAGTATGATCTTGCTAGTTTAGATGCAATTTTTGTATCAAGAATATTATTGGTTTCAGTTTTCAAATAATGTTTAATGTGAGCCATATCTGCTCTACCATAATGAAAAATCTTGGTAATTGATTGATTATTAAGAACTTTTACCAAATTTGGTGCTTCATAATTTGATCTGTTTAATTGAACTATATGTGCGTCCGAATTACCGGTAGATATTTGTATGAGACATAATGGATCTCTTCTTACATTAAGCCCCATGAATTCGCCATCAACCGCTATTACATTGCCTAATTCTAAATCATCTGGTAAATCAGATTTGTGAAGTTTAATTTCAATATTCATTTTTAATTATATATATATGAAACCTAAAAATTGTCTAATTTTTGGTGGAAGTGGCCAAATAGGAAGACACTTAATAAGAAAATTAACTAAAAATAATATTAAAGTAACAGTAGTAACACGTAATATTCATCAAAAAAGCTATATTATTAAAACTCAAGGAAACGCAGGCTATATAGATGTAGTTGAAGCCAATATTTATGATGAAAATAAATTGAGAGATCTTTTTTCTAAATCAGATATTTGTATAAATTTGGTTGGTATTTTATATGAGAAAAAAAAAGGTAATACCTTTTATAATATTCATACACTATTTCCATCTTTACTAGCAAGATTGGCAAAGGAATATAAAATAAAAAATTTTATTCATATATCAGCTCTTGGAATAAATGAAGCAATAGATAGCAATTATGCAAAAAGTAAGTTAGATGGAGAAAAAGAGATTTTGAGTCACTTTCCTATTTCAACAATTTTAAGACCCTCAGTAGTTTATTCAGTTGACGACAATTTTACGACTAATTTAATGTCTTTGTTAAATCATCTTCCTGTTTTCCCATTATATTATTCTGGAAATACAAAGTTTACACCCATTCATTGTTCAGATCTAACGGATGTAATTTATAGTGTTATAACAAAAGAAATTAATTCAAAAATTATAGAATGTGTTGGCGCTGAAGTTATTTCTTTCAAAGAAATCATTCAAAGATTACTAAAATTAACTAATAAAAAAAGACTATTAGTGCCAATGCCTTTGTTGTTTGCAAAGTTATCTGCAAAAATATTTCAACTATTACCAAAACCTCTTTTAACTGAAGACCAACTAAAACTTTTAAGGCATGATAATGTTTTAACAAGAAAGTATAAAAGTAATTTTGATATTGGTGTTCCAAGCAAAAAATATTTTAATGAGGAAGTAAAAAAGTATGCATATATGTGGCGAGAGGGAGGACAATTTTCTACTGAGAAATATTCGGCCAAAGTAATTAAAAAAGATTAATTAAGCAGATCGAAACTTTTTTTCATTAAATTCTGAAGCTTCTTCTTTATCCGCCACCTCTTCTTTTTTGCCTTTAGGCTGGTAGGCATAAAGTAAGTGGAGTTTGCAATATGAAAAGTCTTTTAGAGAAGATCTTCCACAGAAATAAAAATCTTTTTCATCAGGGTGACCAATAGGCCATTTACAAGAATTTTCATCCAGTTCCTCTAATTGTTTTGGATTTTCTGGTTCAAAATCTTTTTCAATAATTAATGATTTAAATTTACTTCTTCTACCTTTTTTAGATTGAATATTATTTTTTTCTACTGAATTTTCAAAATTTTTACTTGATGTAGCAGCTCTTGTTTTTATTTTAGCAGATAAATTAAGCCGATGAGCTTTTCCAATAACTGCATTTCTACTAATACCGCCTATAATTTGAGCAATTTGACTGGCGGTATTTCCTTTACCCCATAACTCTTTTAATTTTAAAACTTTTTCATCAGTCCAGCTCATATATCTATATAATGTATTAGATTATTTAAATAACACAATATAGTGTTATAAAACACTTATAAACAATAATTTTTTAATACTTATTAACAATATTTATCAATTAAGAATGTTTATTTTTCAATCGAAAATTGAATCTATTTCATTTAATTTTAATCAATATAGTAATAATTAATTTCAATTATGAGTTTTCTTTTAAAAAATTACAATCGAAGAAAAATTGCTTTTAAAAGGGGCAAAGGTAGCTTTTTAATTTCTTTGAAAGGGGATAGATACTTAGATTTTATACAGGGTATTGCAGTAAATTCTTTAGGGCACGCACATCCAAAATTGATTAAGTCTTTAAATAGTCAATCCAAAAAAATTTGGCATGTATCGAATGCATTTACTATACCCGAGGGAGAAAAACTTGCAAAAAAGATTGTTAAAAAAACATTTGCTGATTATGTTATGTTTCAAAATAGCGGTGCGGAGGCAACAGAAGCTGCAATTAAAGTTGCAAGAAGATATTTTTTTTCTTTAGGTAAGCCGAATAAAAATAGAATTTTATGTATTAAAAATTCTTTTCATGGAAGAACAATTGCAGCAATTTATGCAAGTGGATCAAAAAAAATGACAGAAGGCTTTGGTCCAAAAGTAAATGGTTTTGATCATTTTAATTTTGGAGATCATAAATCTCTAAAAAAATTGATAACCAAAAATACAGCAGCTGTAATGGTAGAAACAATCATGGGTGAAGGAGGAATAAAAGTTATTCCAGACTGGTGTTTGAAAGGTTTAAGAAAATTATGCAATAAAAAAAACGTTTTATTAATACTTGATGAAGTTCAGTGTGGAATAGGTAGATCTGGGGATTTTTTTGCTTTTGAAAAATCAAAAATTAAACCAGATATTGTTCCAATAGCCAAAGGAATAGGTGGTGGTTTTCCTATAGGTGCAGTTTTGATGAATAAAAAAGTTGCATCTGCAATGACACCAGGCACTCATGGATCAACTTTTGGTGGTAATCCTCTTGCTATGCAAATAGGTAACACTGTTTTTGATATTATCTCAAAAAAAAGTTTTCTAAATAACGTAAAAAAAAATTCTAAATATTTTTTTAACGAATTGAATAAAATTCAAAAAAGATACCCCAATATAATTAAAGAAGTGAGAGGTAGAGGTTTTTTAATAGGATTGCAGTTATTTAAAAATCAAACTAATTTTATTCAAAAATTAATGGATAATAGATTATTGACAATTAGAGCTGGAGATAATGTTGTCAGAATATTACCGCCATTGAATGTAAAAAAAACTGAAATTGATTTAGCTCTAAAGATTATTAAGAAAGTTTGTTACAAATATTAATTTCATGAAGCATTTTATTCATCTTAAAGATATTTCAGCTAAGGATCTTAGGAAAATATTAATTAATGCAAAAAAAAGAAAACAAAAAAGATCAAAATTAAATACTTTACAACCCGACAAAGATACTCCTTTGAAAGGAAAATTATTAATTCAAATGTTTGAAAAATCTAGTTTAAGAACAAGGTTGAGTTTTTATTTAGCAATTAAACAATTAGGTGGCGGAACAATTACACTAAGATCAAATGAATTACATTTAGGGCAAGGCGGAGAGTCTTTAGAAGATACAGCAAAAATTTTATCTACTTACGGTGATGGTTTTATGCTTCGAACTGATAGCGATAAGAAAGTTAATAATTTCAAAAAATATTTATCAATTCCTATAATAAACGGTTTGTCTCCCTCATCACATCCAACACAAGTTTTATCAGATATTTTTACAGTTGAAGAAATTAAAAAAAAACCAATTTCAAAATTGAGTATTGCTTGGGTAGGAGACTCCAATAATGTTCTTAATAGTTTAATAGCCGCATCCGTAAAATTTTCTTTCAAGCTTAATATTGGCTGTCCTAAGAAATATAAACCAAAAAAAGAAATTATCGATTGGGCTAAAAATCAAAATAAAAATATAAATATTTTTAATGATGCAAAAAAAGCCATCAAAAATGCAGACGTTATATTTTCAGATAAAGTCATATCACTTAATGATAAAGTTAATAAAAAAAAATAAGATTAATGATTTTAAGAAATTTAAAATAAGCAAGAAATTAATAAATTATGCAAAAAAAGATTTTACTTTTTTGCATTGTTTGCCAAGAGGTTCAGAGGTAGATGATTCTGTATTTAAAAGTAATAATTCAAAAGTATGGTTACAGGCCCTAAATAGAGTTCATGTTCAAAAAAGTATTTTATTATACTGTTTTGATAAATTAAGGTAATTGAAGTGGACTGTCTGAATTTTGATTAAGATATTTTATAATAGAGGCTCGATCCTCTTCTTTTCTTAATCCTGCATAAGCCATCTTAGTACCCTTAATCCATTTGCTTGGTTTTAGTAAGAATCCATTTAATTCCTCAAAATTCCATTCTTTATTGTATTCAACTAAAGCTTTTGAATATTTGTACTCTGCTTCACCACCAATTTTTCTACCCACAACATTGTATAGAGCTGGACCGATTTTATGTGCTCCACCTTTATTTATAGAGTGGCAAGCTGCACATTTTTTAAAAATTTTTTCTCCAGAAATGGCATCTCCAAGAGCCATGAGTGCTGCTATATCAACTTTTTTTTCTTCAACTACTTCTGAAGCTGATAACGTAGAAGCCTGCTCAACTTCTACTGCGTATCCTGGTTTTTCAGGCTTCTCTACATAAAATATTATATTAGATACCTTCCCAATTCCGATAATCAGAAGAGCAACCAAGAGAACCGCAGCAATAATTTTATTAATTTCAAATGAATCCATTTTAATTTTTAAGAACCTATAACATTAATATTTTAAAATTTCTTATATTTTACTGTACAATTTTGCCCCTCTTTATAATCTAAACAAATATAAATAAGTAATGAAAACACTAATAATTATACCATCTAGAATGTCAGCCACTAGATTACCAGGAAAGCCACTTCTTCAAATTAATGGTAAATCCATAATTTCTCATGTTTTTAAAAGAGCTGAGAGCGCTGAAATTGGCGAAGTTGTGGTTGCTACAGGGGATCAGGAAATAGCAGATGATGTTAAAAATAATGGAGGAAATGTAATTTTAACGACTAAAAACCATAAAACAGGCACCGATAGAATATATGAGGCACTAAATATATTAAATATAAAAGATTTAGATCTTGTTATGAATATTCAAGGTGATGAACCAGATATTGATATAAATGATATAAAAATTTTAAATGATAAAATGAAGATAAATAAGTCAAAAATTGGAACTTTAGCAGCTCAAATTCATAATGATGAAATGTATGAAAATGAAAATATTGTAAAGGTTAAAATTAAAGACTCTTTTGATCAGAATTCATTTCCACTTGCAGAAAATTTTTTAAGAAAATTGAGTGATAATAAAAAAAATAATCTTTATCATCATATAGGGGTATATTGCTACGAATTACAAACTTTAAAAAAATTTATTTCATTAGAACAGTCAAAAAATGAAATAGAAAACAGATTGGAGCAAATGAGAGCTCTAGACAATCATATAGATATTAATGTAGCTCTTGCAAATAAATCACCAATAGGTATAGACACAGAGGAAGATTTTCTAGCTATAAAAAAAATTATGAAATATAAATAGTAATGAGTAAAATTTATTTTCAAGGCACTTATGGTGCATATTCTCATTTGGCATCTTTAGCAATTAACCCAAATGCAGAAATTATTCCTTGTAAGACTTTTGATGAATGTTTTCTTAAAGCGTCTAATGAAAAAAATTCAAAAATTGTAATTCCAGAATCTAATAGAATTACAGGAAATATTGGAATTGAATATCTAATTTTTAAATATCGTTTAAACATTTATTCTGAGTATTTTCAAAAAATTGAACATAATTTATTAGGTCAGCCTGGTGCGAAATTAATTGATATAAAAAACGTATTTTCTCACGCTCAAGCATTATCTCAATGCTCTAAATTTATAAAAAAAAATAATTTAAATGAACATATAAGAGCTGATACAGCAGGCTCAGCAGAAATGATTTCAAAAAATAAAAAAAAAGAAGATGCAGCGATAGCTTCAATTTTGAGCGCCGAAACTTATGGTTTAGAAATAATAAAAAAAAATATTGAAAATGAACCTGGAAATTTAACAAGGTTTTTGGTTATGGGTAAAGATTTGATACAACCAGAATATGTAGATAAAAAATATATAACATCTTTTTTATTTAAACTTAAAAGCAAACCAGCTGCACTTTATCAATCTTTAGGAGGGTTTGCTATTAATGGAGTAAATTTAACTAAATTACAAAGCTATCCTGAAAAAAACTCTTTCGATTCATTCTTTTTTTTATGTGATCTTGATGGACATATAGAGGATAAAAAAGTTCAAAAATCTCTTGAAGAGCTGGGTCTTCACTGTCAAGATTTTCATGTTCTGGGTGTTTTTGAAGCAGATCCTATAAGAGAGAAAAAACTATAATCTTTTATTGTAGATTAGAAAACAATACTGCTATAATAGTTTTGGAGGCTAGAGGTGAATGCTGCTTGAACCCGACCAGATCTTAAC
>MDSZ01247889.1_pt1 | contig 10165 bp, 5 predicted proteins | sample 811201 | NCBI WGS metagenome assembly MDSZ01 (sample SAMN05326647, study PRJNA326480) | marine metagenome | isolation source: seawater | place: Indian Ocean: North | collected 2010 | reverse complement strand
ATAATAGATAAACAATACTCTTTTGTATATTTCCCTGTTTGATTGATTTTATAATTCTTTCCTTTACATTTCATATAATATCCATAAGGACCTATATGAATAAAGATGTCATTTGTAATCTTTTTCGGATGTTTCAAGAAGTTAACACAATCTTCTAATGTTAATTGAGATTCATCTTTTTTGATAAGTTCTAAGTAAGATTCAATACTTTTATTTTGTTTTTTGCCGGAACTATCCACAATTTGAAGATAAGGTCCAAACTTTCCTGAACCAAGATAAATTGTGAATCCTTTTTTATCTCCTAGTAATTTCATTGTTTTACTAGTCTTTAATCCCATTTGTTTATCTACAATTTGAATGAATGAATGGTACACTTTGCGGATTACATCAATCCAATCAATATTCCCCTGTGAAATTAAATCTAAATCTTTTTCAACTTGACAAGTAAACTCTTTATGAATAATATTTGAAAAGTGTTCTCGTAAATAAGATAATACTTTTCTTCCTAATGGAGTTACTTTGATTCTTTGTTTCATAACTTTTCCAGGTATAGTAATTTGTTTTGTATCAATAGAACCATCACTTTGTAATGTAATTATATGATCTACACGATCTTTTTTGGTGTGTGATTCTGTCGTAGAATATTTACGATTACTAATTGTTGATAGAATCGTCGCATAAGTAGATGGTCTTCCAATGCCCGTATCTTCTAATAGTTTCACAATATCAGATTCATTGTAATAATTCGGTTCTGTATCTTGTTTCTCAGAACTTTTACAATTGTCTAATGTATAAACATCTTTGAAATCTGGTTCCTTTTGAATATCAAATTTTTTTCCTCCATATGATAAGTAACCCGGGAATTGTAATTGACGATATTTTGTTGTAAAGAAACCATACTCTTTTGTTGAACTATTAGTTAACTGGATTTTATAAACATCATACAAAGCTGGTTTCATATGAGATGTAATTGTGCGTTTCAAAATGAAATCATATAATTTTTTTTGAATCCCATCTAAGGAAGGATATTGAAATAAGTGTGTCGGTCTAATTGCTTCGTGTGCTTCCTGAGCACCTTTCACTTTTTTTTCTTTTGATTTTTGATAATATCCTTCTCCGTAATCCATATTCACTTTCCGGTTTAATTGAGTTTGAAACTCTTCTGAAATAAAGGTTGAATCAGTTCTCATGTAAGTAATATGTCCGCTTTCATATAATTTTTGAGCAATATCCATTGTCATACCAACTGAAAATCCTAATTCATTTTGGGCACTTTGTTGAAGAGTGGATGTAATAAATGGTTTTTTAGGATATGATTTTTCTTTTAAACAAGTATGGTTGCACACACTGAAGTCTCTTGATTTAGAAAATATGGTAAATAATAATTGAATAAACTCATCATCAATACTATTTACATAACTTTTTTCAAAGACAAACTCACATACATTATCAAGATCTATGAAATCTGCTTGGATATCTAAAGAAATATCGGGTTCATAAGTTTGAATATGAGTATCTCTTTCATCGAGTAAATTAAGTAAGGCACTTTGTACTCTCCCCGCTGATAATCCATTTTCTTTTGTTTGAATATGTTTCCATAAACAAGGAGATAGTTTGAAACCAATTAATCGGTCAATAATTCTCCTCGCCTGTTGTGAATTAACTTCACACATATCTATTTCTCGGGGTTCTTGTAATGCATTTAGAATTGCCTGTTTTGAGATTTCACGATAAGTGATTCGGTTTTTAGGTCCTATTTTAACACCCAATACATTCGCACAATGCCACGCAATAGCTTCACCCTCCCTATCATCATCAGCCGCTAATATAACTTGTTTTCCTTTTGATAGAGATTTCAATGTTTTAATTACATCTCGTTTATCTGATAAGTTTTTGTAAGTTGGTTTGAAATCATTATCAACATCAATAGATAACTTTTTTTTCTCTAAATCACGAATGTGTCCACAAGAAGAAGATACTTTGTAGTTAGAATCTAGGAATCCTTGAATTTTTTTTGCTTTCGCGGGTGATTCAGTAATCAGTAAATACATTTAGGTTAACTACTAGGAATAACTATATAATTATTCAATTTTGAAAATTGATTTAATACTAATTTATATTAGTAATAATAAATAAAACATGGTAAACAAAAAGGGAGGAAAAAAACATAAACGCCACAAATCTCAAAATACATCAGCAAAACCTCTCCGTTATAAAGAAGAAGATCAACAATATGCTCAAATTAAAAAGTGTCAAGGAAATTGTCGTTTTCAGTTATTTGTCTTTGATGGGAAAGAACGCCTTGGAATCCTCTGTGGTGGTATGAGGAAACGAAAGTTTGTCAATCTTATGGATGTTGTATTAGTTTCTTTACGAGAGTTTGAAGATGAAAAATGTGATATTATTGATGTTTATGATGATAATGAAGTCCGTAAACTCAAACAAGAAAAAGAAATCCCAGAAAATATCCAATTAGAAGAAGTAAATGATTTTACAGGTAATGATGATGGTTCTTACCAACCTGTTATTTCATCTGATGAAGAAGAGGAAGAAGAAACACAATTTGATGATAGTTTCAAAGTAGATATGGATACAGAAGTTGATATTGATGAAATATAATTATCTATGAAATACTAAGTATAATGGAATTGTGTGATGCCTATCTGAATCAATTAACAAAGATTGATCCTACATTGAATGATTTTTTATCGAATGTATCTTATCCGAAACATATTCAACCCAATGTTTATTCAGAATCTTATTATCAACAAATTCACAAATTGAATCAAGATTATTTAAAACTCATCCAAAAAAAAACACAAAAAACTCGTTATGATAAATTACTCAGGAAAGATATTCTTTATTCTATCCATTTAGAAGATGATTATGAAATATTTATGTATATGCCCATTGATTTGTATAATAATAAATTAATTGATTATGTGACTGAGTGTTCCGGAAATGGATATTATCAATTCAATCAACCCAGCGATTACACTCATTTTATGAAACGAATGAAAACATTAACACCTATGACAAATGAAATCATTCTAAAAATGAGAGACGGAATTAAACATAAAATTACATTGTATGAAAAAATTGTTGATGCAATGATTGAACAGATTCAAACTATTTTAAAAACAAAAAGTTATCAATCAAAAAAAGTTTCTTTTAAACAAAAATGGGACAAACATATTCAAACTTATCTTGTATCAAATTTGAATCGGTTGCTTTCTTTTTTATTAAATGAATATTATCCACATTCTTCTCAACAATGCGGTCTTCAATCATATAAAAAAGGGAAACAATATTATCGTTCCATATTACACAATGAATTATATAATAAATGTTCTCCTGAATATCTTCATCAATTTGGGAAACAAGAATTAAAACGATTGAATAAAGAAAAAAAACAATTATCATTAGAGAAACCAAAATCTACATATACAAACAAACAACAAGTTCTTCAAGAATTAGAAAAGATACAAACAAATATTATAAAGTTAAATAAAACATTATTTGATAAAAAAGTTCCATTTTATAAGATTCGTTCGGCACCCAAAGAAAAAGAACATTCTGTCGCATATTATGAACGATCATTGTCTAAAAAAAAAGGAACATTTTATATTAATACAACGGATGTATCTAAGTGGAATCCATATGAATTACTTGTGTTAAGTTTACATGAAGGATTTCCGGGTCATCATTATGAATTAGAATATCATAAAGACAAAGATTCTCCTAAGTATATGAAGTTATGGATGAATTATGGATATTCGGAGGGATGGGCGTTTTACGCAGAACATTTATATCCTTACAAAAAAGATCATTATTATTTCTATAAATTAGAATATGATATATTACGGACATTAAGATTAGTTATTGATACGGGTATTCATTATTTCGGATGGGATTATATGACTTGTTTTCAATATATGAAAGAAAACTCATCTATGAAAGAAGATATTATTCATAAAGAATTACTTCGTTATTTATGTTTACCCGGACAAGCTTTATCTTATAAAGTAGGGGGATCCATATTTTTGTATTTACGAGAATTATGTTTAAAAAAAGGGTACTCAATAAAAGATTTTCATAAATTAGTTTTATCATTGGGACCCTGTTCACTAGAAGATTTAGTTTCTTACGTTCATCAATTCTTACAGATCTCGTGAGGCATTTTAGGAGAACATTCCCATAAATATCGCTTTAAAAACATACACAAGGGTGTTTTCTCAGGATAGTAATAAGATTCTCTCAAATGTTGTTTATTTCTAATTAACTTATGACTTAATTTAGGTAAAACAATACACAATTGTTCTTCGGGTGAATAAGGTTTAGAATCTAATTTTATTAAATTATCTAAGGAAGATAATGTTTCTAATACGGATGATATATCTGATACAAATGGAGTATAATGATAGGGATAATACCATTTCCAAGATAAACAACTATCAAAATAATAATATGTCGTCCAGGTAATTGACCTAATATAGTCAAAACAAAGTGTTTGAATATCTTTTTTTATTGATTCTTCAAAAGCAGGATGATATTCTTTATCATATAGTAAATAAGAATAATATTGTTTTTTATTTATCGTTTCTTTGTTAAAGATTTGTATTTCTTTATCTCTGTGAAACATAGGTATTTGATTTTTAAATTGTTCCCATCGTTCATTTTCTGTATGTAAAATTCCCTTTTGATACTCTTTATACAAGTAAGAATATATATGTTTCATTTTTGTTTCTTGTTTATCTCGTATTGTTTGAATCGTTTCAATGTGTTTCTTTTCTGATAAAGATAATTCTTGAAAGAAATATTGAAGATGAACTAAATGAATCTTCAATGAATCATCTAATAAATAGAATTGACCGTGATATTTTCTTTGAAGTTTTTGATAAATAAAAAGTAAGTTTTGTAATCCATTATACCGGATATTCACGGAAGGAAGATGTTCTATAAAATCATTTCCCAATAAGAAACACATAAATAAATAATCATTAATTAAGTGAGTTTTTGATTGTTGAATATCGGGTATTTGAATTGTTTCAAACAAATAAGATTTCAATAATGAAATGCATAGAGAAACATATTCATCTTCAGTTTGTTCGAAATTATATTCTGTTCTTTCTCTTAATAAATAAATATGTGGATGTTTTCTAATCATAGACAACATAATTAGATCAGCATCCAAACCATAAACATAATGTTTTGTATGAAGGGGTGTGTTATCAATAAACTTCATAATTTTGTGTTCTCCTTCACCGGGTTCATTTGAATCAGATAATATACACGATACAGATAAAAATTTGATTTGTTTTTTTAAGAACTTGTTTAAATGTTCCATAAATTGAGTGCCAGGTGTAATTGCATTTGTATCCCATTCTTTCACTTCTTGAGAAGATTTTAATCGCCTTTGTCTTTGTTGTTCCATTTTTGCACGAGGTGCTGGACCATCTATTGCGATAAATACTTTATGTTGAACATTTGTTAATTCTATACAATCTTTTATTTTTTGAAAGATGCTTTCAAACATATCATTTTCATTGGTTAAACCACGACAACAAGGATGAATCGCACAATTCAAATCAAAATGTAAATAATCTATCTTTGATTGAAGTGGTTGAATTACATGAGGATATGTTTCAATGATTGTTTTGAAATAAAGTGGAACTCCCATATTATGATTATATCTATGGATGATGTTAAATAATAGTTCATTGAGAAATAAAATATAATATAGAATATAAATGGAAAATCAAGGTTCTCTTAGTTTAATGTCAATGAAAGATTGTTCTCCAATGGTTGCCTTCGCAGTTTATGTTATCGTTTCCGGAATAACATTATATATGACTCGGAATAACTTAAAGAGAAATGGTGATGATGATTTGTATAGTTTATACACCTGGCACGAACTAAAATATATTATCGTGATGGGAGTTGTTTTATACGGATTGTGTCAATACAAACAAGAAAATCTCGCGTGGGTTTCATTAACAATTCCTCTGTTATATTTAGTTCTTAAAAATATGTATGTATTTATACACGTATTTACATCTCAACAAAAGAGTGTTGTTTCAAAAGAAGTTCCTAGTGAAGATGTCAAAAAAGATATGAAACGAAAATTACATCAAGAATTATTGAAACAACAAGAAGAAATACAAAAACAACAGATTCAACAGCAAACACTTCAACAGCAAAAGTTTCAACAACAGGTTCAAAGTCATTATCAACCACCCGTTAATAAAGAAATAGGTGGATTAACTCCTCCCTTAAACTCGTTTGATCCTTCTGGAGGAACGATGGCTATGTTTTAAAGTTGAATTGTTGGTCCTCTTTTCTTTGATAATGTTATACCAACACCAACAACAACTATCGCAACAATAGCAATAATAATTTTTGTCATATGTTTATTAAGTGTATCAAAAGCATCTCCAAAAATTCCACTAAGAATACCTTTATTCTCACATTTACTTTTATCATATATATCACAGATAGCTTTCCCACATTGACTCGTTTCCGCGGAAACTGATTGACACATAGAAACAAGTTTATCATCTATTTTATTTGGCTGACTTGCTAAACCATCTCCCGCATCATTAAATGATGTTTGTAATGTTGAAAATGTATTACTTGAAACTGTTAGATTAGTTTCACATCGTTTAATTCCTCTTAAATTAGTTTTAATCTTGGCAGACAATTCTTTTATTTTATTAAATAATCGCATATATTCTTTTAAATCATCCGAAGATTTTGATTGATTATATTTTTTTATGATAGAATCTATTTTTCCACTAATAGTGTCTATTTCAGTATTATTCATACGCAGTTTACTTAGATATATATTCATTTCTGAAAGATTACAAGACATAATATAGTTTATAGTATATTTTAATTTAAGGGACAACTATTTTCATAAGTGCGGCACCCGCGGGTGCTGGAACAGACGCCCCACTACTCTGTTGAAGGGGAACTAAATTATATTCCTCCATATGATCTTCCACGGCTTGAATTTCTTCTTGAACTTTTTGTTGTTCCGTTAATAATTTTTTACGAGCTTCTTTTGAACATTTTGCTGCAATAAGTTTCCCACTACGACATTGATGAAATGATATTTGAGGATTAACTAGTGAAGTTCCAGTAGGACATTTAATTTGACAAGTTTTTCCACTATCTAAAACATCTTTACATGTCCCGGTATTTGCATATTGTTCTTTTGAAATCGCACACCCTTTATTACAACCAAATAAAGTAATTTCCGTATTATTTTGAACACAAGGCCTTGCTCCCACATTTGTTCCAGCTTTATAATTATTAGCAGTATCACAACTGACAACAACATTGAAATTATCACCTTCTTGTAAAGTTATGTTTGATTGTTGTTTATCAATGATATATCCATCTGTATTCGCGGGATATAAACAAGTTCTTTTTTCTTCACAAACTCGTTTTGTTTTAGAATCTCCTTTTATTTTTTCATATTCATTTTGATTACATTCTCTATCTTGTTTCTGACAGGTTGTATTAAAAAATCCTCCTTTCAAACGATAATAACCTGGTTTACATGGAACACATTTTCCGGGATTTCCATTTTTCCCATCAGACCATCCTTGTAATTCTTCTCCTGGAGGACATATTGTAAATTGTTTACATGTTCCATTATCATTATAATATCCAAAATTACATTTTTCACATTGATTATCTTTTATTCGTAATTCTTGTTTCGCGAGTTTCCCATTTAAACAAACTCCCATAAAAGGAGAACAAGTTTTCTGTTCAGTTAAATAATATCCCGGATTACAGGATTTGCATATATTTTCTTTGTTTTTTAAGCATTTATTTCCAGTTTCTGCAATACCATTCTCACATAAACAGGTATTTTTTACACATTGACTAATATTCATAATACCACTGTCACAATAAGAGGTTCTTTCTGAGGAATAGCCGGAATTACATTGAAATTTACATTCTGTCCCCGAACTAAGTGTGGATAAACAATCTCCCATCGTAGAGTTAGGTGGTGGTCTTATATTTTTACAAGACTTTGGCGAACATACACAAGGTGGATCTTTATTTGTTATAATGGCACAAGAATTTGAAGTCGCGACTACATCTGTATTGTTTATATTCCTTGTTAATTCATATCCCCGATTACAACGAATACATTGATTATCTGATAATCTACTTAATTGTGTTTGTAATTCACCATTTTTACATTCTCCTTCATAAGGAATACATCGATTCCCTTGTAAATAAAATCCCCGGGGACAAGACCCACAACTATTGGAACCATGAACATCACATATAGATGAAACGCGATTGGGATATGAACGAGTCAATCTATCTCCTTTCAAAATCCAATTTGGATCATTATTTATCTGTTTCCCTTGTTGATAAGAAACCTCACATTTACAAACATTATGAACACATTTACCATTCACTAATCTTTTTCCTCTTAAACAAGAATCAATACAAGTATCTGAATCATGAATTAAACAATCTTTACCTTGTTTAGCAGGTTTATTCTCAGTACAACGACAAATATTAGGGACACATATACAAGAATGACTCTTACAATAAGAATCATTCGTATGATCTACAGCTTGTTTCCCTCTTAAAAGAAATTCATTCTTATCAACCAAATGAAATCCATCTTTACAAACTGCGTATTTATGATTATTATCTTTGATAAAACACAAATGTTCATTTTTTTGAGGATCAGGACGACAACATCTTTCACCGCGAAGAACATTGGGTCTTAAAGATGTTGGTGACCATTTTCCATTAATAAATAAAGATTTTCCATTTTTTTGAATATTTTTCCCCCACATTTGAATACATTCTTGTTTAACAGATTCTTGTAATTGATTAATCTCTGTTGGATTTAAACGAACACATTCATCATCATATGATTGGATATATGTATCAGATGCGATTTGATTACATTTACTAGATGAATGTAAATCAATAATATGTTTATTTGATGTTTGTAATCTCTGATTATGAGAAGGACTATATGGATTGATTAAATAATATTGATTATTTTGTTTCCGATAATATCCAAATGTATCAATATTATTATTTCTTTGTAGTTCTTGACGAACTTGATGATTTGTTTGATTCAGTTGAGGTGTAACAAATGCTAAATCTTGTTCACACAATTCAATAGGAGTTGATTGTAGATTCGCGTCATTTGTTAAATTAGCGATAATTTGATTATTGTGAATTAGTTTCAAATAAATTAAATGACTTGATTGAATCGGTTGTGAAATATGTCTCATTTGTTTTGGATTATGTTTCCTATTATCAAAATCACAAGTTGTTGATGGATGTCTTGATTTTTGAGGATCCCATATATCTCCTTGTATCTCAAATGTTTGATTTCCATATGAACTTATTTTCCAATGATCATTATTACAATAAGTTAATCGTATCATAAATTGAGTTTGACTTGGTATAGTTACATTCCCACAAGGATAATTATTAGATAAAATTAATTTCTTTTCAAAATAATACTCATTCCCTTCGGATAAAATCATTTGAATACCATTTTGAAATGAACGAATATATCTTCCTGAATCGGGTCCCTCTGGTTGAATACCTTGGATATGAGTTTTTATTCCTGTTTTTTTGAATAATTTTTCTTTAATAAAATCTCCCTCAATAATTTCTTTTAACAATAAATGATTATTACAAAAGGATGATAACGGAGAAATATTACCTATGCGAATATGAATTACAGGAATAACCGAACTTGTTGAAAAATTAAAAAACGCTTTTTCAACATCATATTGTGTTTGTTTATTCGATTCATCAATATATGACCAATAACTACATTTTTGACAATCTGTTTGATGTAATGAAGAAGAAATAATTCTCCCGGGAGTACACGAAATCAATTGTTTATTGTTAGTTTTAATCACTGGATTTAAAGAACATTCCGTTCCAAACGCCGATGTCAAACAAGGATCATCTTTTTTAACTTCAACGACATATCCGTGTTTATTTGTAAATGTAACTAAATTGTTGGAAGTTTTATTTCGTTGATATTTTCCATTAGCTAATACTTCTTCTCTTGAGCAAGATTGTAAATTAACTCCTGAGACGAGTAATTGTTGTGTCTTTTGTAAAGGTGAAAATGATTGATTACATAAATAATTAGCTT
>MDSZ01139543.1_pt1 | contig 10165 bp, 8 predicted proteins | sample 811201 | NCBI WGS metagenome assembly MDSZ01 (sample SAMN05326647, study PRJNA326480) | marine metagenome | isolation source: seawater | place: Indian Ocean: North | collected 2010 | reverse complement strand
CGGCCACTATTAAATTTGTAGCAGGTCAAGACCCTAAACAAGATTTAGAATTTTTTAAGACTACTATGCTACAAAGTGATAAGGGGGATCCTAACAAAAGAATACCAGGTTTACGCCATGTAGTTTTTAAACCGGAATCATTAAATAAAGTATAATGCCATTATTTGGAGGTGCTAGAGATATATCATTGTTTCGTACAATGAATAGAGAACTGATTAATGATATTATTCAGACAGAAGTAGCCTATTATAAATTCGCATTAGACGAAACCGTTTCTAATATTTATGGTGAATCTAATAAAAAGTCTTATTATGAACCTCTCCGTCTTTCTTGTTTAATTGAAAAAAGTGATCAAGAATGGAGCAGTGATGACTTTGGCCCCGACATCAAACAAATATATCAGTATAAATTTTTAAAAGCAGATTTAGCTAATATTAATTTAATCCCAGAAGTTGGAGATTTAATTCTATTCAATAATGATTTTTGGGAAGTAGATACTTTTGTTGAAAATCAATATTTTACTGGTAAAAGACCAGAACATGCTATATCAGAAGACACACAAAATTTTGGTGTTTCTCTTTCTATAATTTTAAATACTCACTTATCTAGAATTGAAAAATTAAATTTAATTCCATTAAGAGGAGGAAAATACCCGGTTACTAATATAGATCCTTTAACCCTATCTGATAATAAGTTACCGTAATATGGAAAATAATAGAATAAAACCCGATATATTAAATAATAACACTCTTTTAAGAAAAAACTTAGAAGCCAGTGCACCCCCTGACTTTCAAGAATTACCATTAGATACTGAAAGAGATACTAAGGGACAGAATCGTCATTTAGAAATTAAAAGAAACGATAATATTGCAGACTCTACAATTACTCTTAAGGATATTGATGGTGCTGTTCTTTATTATTTAAGTGAAGAATTAAATCTTACCGTAAAAAATAACGGAGAAACCATTAAAGTTCCCATTATATACGGTTCCGGTGAGAGGTGGAAGACAGTGCAAGCAGACGGCTATTATCGCGATAAAAACGGACGTATTCAGACGCCCCTTATAATGTTTAAACGTACCTCTATTGAAAAAAGAAGAGATATAGGAAATAAATTAGATGGTAATAAACCTAATCTTTATGTTGTAGAACAAAACAGATACAGTTCACGAAATGCTTATGATAGTTTTAGTGTATTAAATGGAACAATCGAACCACAACGTGAATTATATCAAGTTCCTGTTCCTGATTATATATTTGCCAATTATGAAGCTATAATATGGACAGATTTTATGTCCCAAAATAATAAGTTAGTAGAAGCTATAGAATATGTCTCAGATGCTTATTGGGGTGATAAAGAAAAATATTTGTTTCAAACAAATGTTGATAGCATCACAAATGTAAATGAATTACAAGTAGGTGATGATAGATTAGTTAGAGCATCATTTAATTTTAAACTTGCGGGTTACTTAATACCAGATACTTTTAAGAAAATAACCCAATCTCAGACCAAACAGTTTACACCATCTGAGATAGTTATTACCGCAGAAACTGTTAAAACATTAAATGATACTTCTAATTAATTTTAAATGCCCCAAACTAAACTAATATATGGTGTAGGGAGGATCCCTAAAGCAAGTGAATTTCAATTAGGAGAAATTATTGTTAATGTAGATGATTCTAAAATCTACTCAAAAAATAAATCTAATGTAGTATTTGAAGTAGGATCCAACTCAGAAACATCAATAACAGACGCCTTTGATAAAGTTTCTGCTTTTGGTTCGGGTTTCATTACCGCTAAAGATAGTAGTAATAATTTAATAATATCTGGTGGTTCAGGGATTGTAATATCTACTGGATCAAATAATGATTTAATAATATCGTCCGTAGGTGATCCTGATAGTGATTGGTTTATAGATGTAGTTAATAATCGACTTACATCATCATATGATGTTTTTGTTCAGGGAGATATTACTGCATCTGGTGTTATAAAGGCAAGCGGTGTTACCGGTTTTATTACAGCAGATGGAGCTAACCGTATGTTAACCTCTAACGGCGATGGTACTTTTACAGCAGAAGATAGAATTACATTTGACAGTGTTGCCCAAGATTTTACTGTTCAAGCCCAAAGTATAGAAATGCAAGCCGCTGGGACTGGGTTTGACCTAACAGGTAATATAACAGCTTCAGGTGATATATCTGCTGTTGGTAGTGTAACAGCTAGTTCTGGTGCCCTTATTGGTGATTTACGAATAGTAGGGGATAAAATACAACCTAGTGTTACTAGTCTAACATCTTTTGAAATTGATGGCAGTGATTCTAGAATTCAATTTAATATAGGTGGGGCTCAATATTTTAAATTAGATAAAACTAGTGGAAAATCTGCTGATTTTATTTTAGGTCACCCTAGTATAAGTGCATCATATGAGTTTTTTAGTGCTGAAGGTAATAATACGGTTGCTCTTAAAATTTCAGAAAGTAAAGTAGGTATAGGTACTACTAGTCCGGGTGAACGGTTAGAAGTCATTGGTAATATAAGTGCTAGTGGTTTATTATTTGCGAGCGCTTCCCAACCATCAGCACACGCTGGTAGTATAGTAGCAGTTGTTTATGATACTGGATCGGGTAGATTCTATTATACAGGAAGTTATGGTGCCGGGAGTAGCGATGATGGGGATTGGTTTATAGATACTAATAGATTAACATCATCTTTAGATGTATATACTAAAGGAAGCATAACTGGATCCAGTTTAATGATTACAGGTGCACTCGACGCGAATGGTGCGGGCCTGGGTATTAATTTTGATCCTCAAGGAGATTCACCTAGTGGTGAAACAATTGCTCTTAGACACATGTATGGTTTAGATACTGATGGTGATTCAAAAAGACTTGTCTTTCAAAGATCCCCTGGGGGTAATTATAATACACTTTTTTCACAAGATAGTGTTGAATACATGAAATTCAACCATTCAGGTAATTTAAGAAGAGTATTATTTAATAATTTTAATCCCGCCGCAAAACAGGTTAATGTAGAAGTAATGGATAGTGCAGGAGATATTTCATTTCATGTAAGTGCTTCTGGAAAAACTAGCATAGGAAGTAATACAACATCTGAAGCAACATTAACAGTTAGAGGAAATATAAGTGGAAGTGGTTATTTAAAATTATCTAGCAATAATAATACAACAGGGGTAGCTGGTGCTTTACTTTATTCGTCCTCAAATGAATATTATTTAGGATTTTCTTAATTTATCATATTTATATATAGTAAACACAATATAGTCATGAATTTTTCAAATTTAAGAAAACAAGCTAAAGAAAAAGCTAACACTTTACCACTAACCAAAGAAGAATGTGCAGTATTTTTAAGCCTAATAGCTGAAAGTAGTATTAAAATTAAAGATATACAATATGTATATGATTTATTATATAAAGTACAAGAATTTGTTCAAAACCAAAATGAAGATTAAACATGCCTGAATGGAAAAAGGTAATAGTATCGGGTTCAAATGCCCACTTAAACCACATCACAGCATCAGATGGAGCTTTTTCTTCTAACCAATCTGCTAGCATCAGCTGTAGCGGAAATTGGTTTGGTAACTTGCCAGAGGCTGATGATCAAGTTGTTGTAGTTGTATACGACCAAACCACAGGACAATTTAAACGTAGATTACTCAGTTCTTTCCCTGGAGTAGGATAAAATATATAAAATATGGCAGATTGGAAAAAAGTAATAGTATCAGGCTCAAATGCTAATTTGAATCACATAACAGCTAGTGGAAACATTAGTGCTAGTGGATTTTTATTTGGTAATTTACCCGAAGATGAAACCATAGATCAAGTAATAATATATGATACTGCTACAGGACAATTAAAGTTTAAAACCCTTAATTTAGTTAATGCTAGAAGAGCCCCTGAAATATTTTTATTAGATTTCGATACTGATAGAACTAATAATAGATTTAGTTTAAGTTTTGATAGGGGAAGTACTACCCAACCAATAACTGCACCTTTTCAATTTAGTGCTAGTTTAGATGGGGGTACTACATTCCCTGTTAGTTCTTCAAATACTTTACTTGATATAAACGGTGGTTGGGATGATGTTGATGTAGGAAATACTGCTTATTTTGACCCTAATGCTTCCCCTAACCCAATTAATGAAACTGCATCTATTTCTGAAGGTAATCCAGATGGACCTGAAGATTATAGAAATGGTTTAATAACAGGAGGTTCAAAATCCTCTATTGATATACACGTTAATAGATTGGATGCTTCCGTTTCAACCGCAGTTCCTGCGTTTACCCCAGGCCCTGCTTATGCTGATGCTGCTTTTGATGCTCCCGTAGCTGGTAGTACTGGTAGTATTCAGGTATTTGTAAATGATATGGTAGCGCCAAAAGCCGTATTTTCTCTTACAGGATCAGGCAACACTGCTATCACTACAACAGTAAATAATATAACTCCGGATTTTTCAGTTTCAGGAGCTGCTGTGTCTACTGGGGATGAAACAGATTTTACTAAATCATTTAGAACAGGAAAATTTACTATAGGAACAACCCACCAAGTAGATGGTTATAATTATGCATTTGTATTTTATACAGGATCCCATGGTACTACTCAAATAAAAGCTTTAACTAATTTTGTAGAATGGTTCTACGATAATAATGGTGCAGGCCAAGCTATGAGTAATACTAATGATTACGATTTTTCATGGACAGGTTTAAATGCTAGTAGTATAGTTTATAGATCAGGAATAAAATATTATGATGCCGGTGGTGCTGATAGCTCAACAGCAAAGTATCAAGTATCTCAAGTAAATCAATATAGAAATATATACCCTCACCCTTCAGAAACAGAAAATGGGTTTTTAGTAACTTATAATTCTACCCCTGCAGATAGTATGACTATTACCCAGGGATCTAGTACATCAACCCACTTAGCTTCTAACCCAACTTCTACATCACCGACTGCTAATGGTTCGAATCAAGTAGCCCTTGCACCCCTTGCTGATATTAATAATGCACACTTAAGTAAAACAGAAGTTACAGCAAGCATGGGAGTTGAATTTGGTGAATTATCAACAATGAACGCACAGGGAACTAGTGGGGGTATCCACTTTCCTAGTAATTTTGTGTACTCTTCTAGACCATGGAACAATAATTCAACCCAATTAGATTTAGATCTTGCAATCGCATTCCAGCACCCTAATAAAACCAACAAAACAAAAACCTCTACAGGTGTAGATAGTTTTTTAGTTTTAGCTAACCAAAATATAAACGCAAACGGCACCCAATATGAAGATTTTAAAAACGAAGTTTATAGAATCCAATCTGGTGCTTATGAAAACTATACTGATCCAACAGCTGGGGGATTTGCGTGGAATAAACAAACTAATATTGTAAATGGTGGAGATGGCCATAATGGAGGATTATTAACATTTATGAGTTATTTAGTTTATCCTACGCGAGCGGGACAATCAGCTGACGGGGGTAATTTTGGATCTACTTATGGTCCTTCTCAAACTAATGATTATTCAAGTGGTGGTACTGAAGCTACCGGTGAAAGAGAATATTTTAGATACTTTCAAATCCCGGCCGAAATTGCAGGTGCTAAACAATTAAATATAGAATTTATAGGAAGTGGATCTATATGTGGAGACTCAAACACATCCCAATTTGGGACTGGCAAACCCGGATTTAAAGTTTATGTTAACAGAACCGGAGGTGGAAGTAATTCAAACTATACAGGTAATTTTGTTAATGCCGTTGATAATAAAGTAGGTACTAGTTTAACTAGTGGAGAATCTATTCCTATTCAACTAAGTGCAGTAGCATATGATGATAGTTCCACTAACGCTACAGGAGGAAGTACAGGTGTACCTATAGGTATAGTAAAAGTTAATGACCCCAATGCAAATAATTATAATGGGGGTGATTATGTTGTTGTAAGGATAGTAACGGGCCAAGGATGGACTGGTTTTATAAATGCTATGGCAATTACTATTGGAAACCAATCTGATGTTGGAAGGGTTATTGGAAATGATGAAACTAATTTTTAAGTATTAAGGAAATATGGCAATTAATTTAACAAATACTAACTTAACCCAGATATCTATAAAAAGATTATCTGGTAAAGCACATACTAGTACAAGACTTTCTATTCCAGAAGAATCTCTTGGTTCTTTTATTCAAAATACTACAGATACTATATTTGCCGATAGTTTTCCTTTTGAACCTTCTTCAGCATCCGCAGCATTATATGAAATTCAATCTTCCTCTTTAGGTGCTGCTGGTTCTGTAATGTATGTAGAGTTTGATTTAACCATTGTTCCTAATACAAAATATAGTAATAATGCTTCTCCCTCTTCAAGTAAGACATTAGCAGATATAGCAGTTTTTGATAAAAACTTAGGTGACCCTAGTGCGTTTGGTAATACAGATACATTCCACGCATATGCTTTGACACTTTCTGGGGGTTTTGAAGACTCAGTAACTAATGTACAAAGTTTTGACCTTGCTTCTACTCCTAAAAGTTTAGGGGATGCACCATTTAAAGATAGTTTTATGAGTACAGGATCCTCACAATTTCAAATTGTTCCTGAATTTGTAACTACTTTAAACGTAAATAACCCTTATGTAGCTACTGTTATTGATAAACAAGGAACCAGCTTACAAGGTACTGATGGTATTGACTATTATCTAGATACAGCTGCTGGTATACTCTTTGTACAAGACCCTAGAGATGTTTATACAGCAAACGCCGCTCAGGTTCCTGATAAACTTCGTGCCTTTATATACACAGGTAAATACCAAAGTGATCTTACATTCTCCTCGGGGGATGTTGGCCTCCATTTTTCAGCCTCTGAAGGTACTGGATTTTCATTAGCTAATGATGCAACAGCCTCATTTGAATCTGGTTCTGCAGGTATTACAGTAACTGCTGGTTCAACTAATACAATTACAATTGGTGAATCTACCGATAATGTATTTTTCAATGACATAAGCGCGAGTGGCGATTTATATGTTTCAAAATCAATCTTTATTGATGGTGGTGGGGGTTACAATGACGCTACAATTGAAGTTGTAAATGATCGTTTAGAAATTAAAGATTTTGGTACTATCCGCATCGCTATGGATTCTGATGGTGATACTACAGGTGGTTCTGCTAAAAAAATCGAATTTGGAACCGGTTCTGCTGGAGCCGCTGATTTCCAATCGTTAATGGTTATAACTAGTTCAGGTGATGTTGGTATAGGAGAAGGTTCACCAGCAGCAAAATTACATGTAGACGGTAATATAAGTTCAAGCGGGAATGGTGAATTTTTAGGGGCATTAACCGCTAGCAACCTATTAATTTATAATACCGCTTCTATAACATATTTTGAAACCACCTATCAATCATCTTCAATAATATTTTCTAGTGGTTCCACCAAATTTGGTGATACCATGGATGATACCCATGTATTTACTGGTTCACTTTTTGTTACTGGAAACTTAACACTTGAAGATGGTACAATAGAAGCAAACCGATTTATAGCATCCGCTTCAACCGGAGATGCAGGGTTTATATTCCGTCCATCAGATAACGATTTAACAGCAAACAGTATAAAAATAACATCTGTAGAGAATATGCAGTTTAAAGCTGGTGGTGTATTCCAGTTTAATCAAAATGCACAATTATTAAGAGGAAAAAAACTCCAACTTAATGATACTGATAATACTTCTCGCTTTAGTATTTCTAATGTATCTACTAATACTGGTTCTAACCAAAATAATACCCGGTTAGGAATTGAAAACATGGGTGGTACTGAAATAGTCAGTATATCAGGTTCAGGTTTTGTTGGTATTGGAACCACTACGCCTAACAAACAACTTACAATACAAGACGGTGAAGCCCAAATAACAGGTTCCAATACTAAAAGACTTTATATTGAAGCTAGTGGTCAAGGAGGAAGTGTTGAAGCAGGGTTAAGATTAGCTACCTTTCGTACATCTGCCGGCAACGTAGGAAGCAGTACATTATTTAAAACCGGATCTAGTACTATACTTAGTTTAGATGAGGATATTACTATTAGAAATAACCAAAAAACTGCATTTGTAATTAATGGAGCTGGAGATATTAATTTTGTATCTGCTAGTGACAGTACTAACGATGAAAGTACAACCCTTACTTCTTACTTATTTGGTGATAACGAAAATAGAAGAATTGGTATCGGTGGAATTACCTCCCCTTCATACACATTAGACGTAACAGGATCCGCAAGAATAAGAGGACCATTTAGCCAACTTCGTTTAATAAACGATGCTAACTCGGCTAATATGGAAATTGGTATGTCTGCGGGTGATGAATTTTACCTTAAACGTGGAGATACTACAGGTAAAATTAGGTTTAGAAGATCGGATAATAATGACCCTGTAGTAATTGATATGGCTAACCAACGTGTTGGTATAAATAAACTAGCCGATGGTAGTCTTGCAAGTGATCCCTTAGCTACTTTACATATATCTTCTTCTGATTCTAATGCACTCAGAATCGAAACTGAAGCTAGTGCTAATCAACAGGGTCCTCAGTTATTTATTCTTGGTAATAAAGCAGATGGTGCACCTGCAAGAACTACTATAATTGAATTAAAAGGTGATGATACCGCGAGAGCTCGAGGTATTGAGTTTACATCAACGGATGACGCTGATAAGAAGTGGTATGCTGGTACCACATATAACTCTAATGGATATACTATTGGTTATGCTAGTAATGGTGTAGATCCTGAATACTTAATTAGTTCTTCACTTTTTGTTGATGATAATCGTAATGTTGGTATAGGGAATACTGAACCTCCTAAAAAATTAACAGTAGAAGGTAGTATAAGTGCTAGTGTAAGCATGAGTATAGGTGTAGGTGATCAATTACGCCTTCATTCAAATGATACTAACTCTAGAGTAGAAGCTTTCAACAATCGTCTTTTCCTTTATACAAACCGTGATCAAGATTTTATATCATTACGACCAAATAATGTTGAAACATTAACTGTCAGTTCTAGTGGTGTCGAAATAAGTGTAGATATTACTGCTTCAGGCGCTATAAGCGCATCTGGAAATTTATTTGCAGGTATCCCTACAGCACCCGCCCATACAGATCCTGTTGTAGCTGTAGTATATGATACATCATCCGGACAATTTTATTACACAGGTAGTTATGGTTCAGGAGGAGAATCGGGTCCTTCAGCAACAGCTATTAGTGCTTCGATAGATATAGCTACTGGTTCTTTAAGTGCTTCTATTGTGGGTACAGCCGATGAAGTCGAAGTTACTTCTACAGGACCCGGTAATATAACAATAGGATTACCAAATAATGTAGTAATATCAGGTGATTTAACTGTTAACGGCACTACGACAAGTGTTAACACAGATAATTTACTTGTAGAAGATAAATACATCTTATTAGCTTCTGCTTCTTCAGCTAACACTACTGGTGGTGGTATTGTTGTCCAAAGAAGTTCCACTACAAGTGGTACAGCACTACATTGGGATCATGCTAAAGAAGTTTGGGCAGTAGATATTGATGGGGCTAATGCGTCCTCTGCGGGCCCATTACAAGCTAACTCAGCTATAGTATTTGCTTCTCATTCATCTGGTAACCCATCAGGTAACCCAATTGTGGGTGGTGGTAATGATGCTAATTATAAATTAGGCCAAATGTATATTAATACTACAGATTCAGACGGTGATGGGAATACAATTTGGATTTATGCAACTTAATAAATTTTTAATATAAAGAGAAAATAAAGCACTCATATTGGGTGCTTTTTTTCTTATATGTATATATAACAAATAAAAATTAAAAGTTATGCAGTTACAAGTAAGATTAAACCCACAAGAAATACAATTTGTTTTAGCAGCAGTTAATAATACCCAAATTATGGGTAAAGACGCCCACACAGTATCTAGTTTATTAACTAAATTTGAAAAAAAACTTGAAGATATAGTAGAAGTTAAACAGTAATTATGGCGGCAACAGCATATAGAAGATTTACTACAGTAGGGGCTTCTAGTATTACTAGTGGAGATACTGGCGATTTAATAACTACAGGTACGGGAGCAGTTAATTTTAGTACTGAAGGCCAATTCATTGAATTATCTTTACCTAAATCAGCAAACGCCCAAGGACT
>MDSZ01119704.1_pt1 | contig 10166 bp, 3 predicted proteins | sample 811201 | NCBI WGS metagenome assembly MDSZ01 (sample SAMN05326647, study PRJNA326480) | marine metagenome | isolation source: seawater | place: Indian Ocean: North | collected 2010 | reverse complement strand
TCGCACTAAAATCGGTTCCCTTCTCACAAATTAAATTTATCGGTATAGCAGCCATCTGACAAATAAAGAACCCCTCACTATTTAGCAAGGGGTTACTTTGTTATTCTAACCTTCTACAACTGGAGGTGCTTCTGTTGGAGCATCTCCACCTTCTGTAGGTGGTGGTGTTCCCTCTGCTGCTGGTTCTTCACCAGTTATAATACCAATTGTTTCTAAACCACCTTGTAGTTTAGTACGGTACTCTCTCAGACGGATAAGTTCTGCTTCTGCCTTTGAAATTTTATCATTAGCATCAGCGAGTTGTTTTGTGAATTCCTCTTTCAGATTCGCTGGATCCATTGCCATATAGTTGATCGATCTACTACAGTATATATTATAGCACAGTTATCTCATTTCCGACAACCACCATATCGATATCCACATCAAAATCTTTTATATCATTAGGATCAGCCATGATTGGTTTACCTGCAAGATTCAAACTTGTATTCAATACAATGGGATGTTCTAGTGATTGCAACAGTTTATAGTAATATTCATTCTCTTTAGTTACTGTTTGATACCTACATGTACCATCGATATGAGTTATTGCATCTAGACCAGGAGCAGTAACATTACCAACATATAGCATATGAGGGTTATGGATATCCGTATCAAAATATTTTCTCTGATGCTCTGCTAGAACAGATGCACCAAATGGTCTATACATTTCTCTTCTCTTAACCTTATTGATTATATCCTTAGCATTCTCAATGAAAGGATTGATCAATAAAGATCTATAACCTAATGCTCTGGGACCAATTTCACCATGTCCCTGATACCAAGCAACTATCTTACCATCATTAAGAGCTTGTGCCACTTTTTGAATTGTCTCGTCTGTTGGATTATTCTTTGGTGCTGTATCAGATTGATAGTAATGTATATCAAGTTCTGGTAAATTATTCTTCCTTCTTAGATATTCTATGCAACCAAGAGATAATCCTTCATCACCACAATGTGCTGGTATATACAGATTTGGAAACTTTTTCTTTAATTGAGTATTCCATATAACATTTTGAGCACATCCACCACTATAAGTTATTAGATCTGTATCATGGTAAACATATTTTGAAAAGAAATTAACAAGAACATCTCCCATATGTTCATGAACAGTTCTTATCCAATTAAGATTTGTATTTCCTAATATACCAAAATGTTTCTTCTCCCATGTTTTATACAATCCTCTATCAAAAATTTCCTCAACAGAACTAAGATCTGTAGGTAGAGTCTTAGCATATTCCCATGTATACTTACCATATGACTGTAATCCCATCAACTTACCAGGCATATCAAGTTCTGCTTGATAATACTTGGCTTTCATTCCAAGACTCAAGGATGCTTTGATCATCTCAATGCCTAAAGACCCATCTTCGTCACAATATCCTCTATCAATCTCTTCTCCATTTCTAAAAACTGACCAAGAATTTCCTCCTCTAGTTGCAGGTCTTTTACCCTTATCATCTCTATCCCAACTATCACCAAATCCATCTATTACTATATGAAGACCATCACCCTTAACTGTACTCAAGGCATGAGCATAGTGATGATCTAACCTATGAAACTTATCTCCTAGTCTAGGATATTCTGTAGCAGGGAAAGGGATAGGTTCTGCAGGGTATTTGTAAAGGTATGGATCAAAGACTGTGCATATCTCATCAGCATCATCTGGATCATCTCCAAATATATTCTTAAAATCTTCCTTCCAACCCCATAGATTAGCATATCCATTATGCTTTCTGCCCAGTTCGTAACTAGGTAGAGCACTATACCCATGATGCTTCTGCTGGTATATACGTTCTGTCTTAATATACCTTACAGTGTTACCATCATAGTATGATATGTTGGAGTCATGCTCACATATCCTCAATCCAATTAGTTTCATAATAAAATTAATCTAGTTACATTTTAGCACGAATCAGCGATTTTAGCACCTCTATTTCTGCCCTGAGTTCAACTATCTCTCTATCTCTCCTATCAGCCCTAAGACGAGCTGCTTTTACCGACTCCCAAGCTTTCTTATCATTGTTAATTATAGCACCACTGGATGTATCTCTATAAAGATTATCCTCACCTTGTACTTGTATTTCCATTAGAATGCTGCTACTGCTCTAATGTCTTGTAGTTTAGGAACGTATGCTGGATTGTCTGTACCCATAACAACTTTGATTGCAAACGATGTAAATTCAGGAAGGTTAGTAACACTAAATGGTATCTCTTGATAAGATTCTTGTTTCTCAAATTGACCAGAGATTTCATTCTCAGCAGTAGCAGCAAGATCTAAATCAGACTTACCATTTACATTAAAGAACTTCCATTCAATATCATCAAAATTAACCTCACTTGATTCTTCCTTAGTCTTATAAAGAACCCTGATATCACTAATGTTTCTTACATTAGCAGTGATCTTAACATCAATAGTTGTACCACTGTTAGATAATGCAATCTCTTTAGTTACATACTTAGCAATACCAGATGTATTCTTGGATGAATCTTCAGAAACATAAGCAATACCTAGATCATAAGTAGCACTAGAGATTTCCCACCAATCTTCTGTATTTGCAGGTTGTCCAACAAATGAAACTAAATCACCTACTCTAAAGACATCAGATTTTTGTACATCAGTACCAACTCTATTAAATGCAGATCCTGCAGTTATCTTAGAAGTAAAGTCATCATTGATGGGTTGCTTATTATTGAATACGGTTAATTGCTTAGTATTAACATCCCAATCCAATATTGTAGCACTTATAGTATCAGTATACAAGCCTGGAGTTGTACCATTATAGTATCCAGTAAGTATATTAGAGTTTGTTGCTGTATTAAAGGAAGGTGCTATTTCATTAGGACCATTAGCATTAACTGTAACAGTTAATCCATCAAAATCTTTACCAGTACCTGTTTGATCTTGGAATGTTAATACCTCTGTACCTTTAAACTGTCCTGTATTTAATAGTTTAACAGTAATAGTATTAGTACCTGCATCATACTTAAGTACCTTTCCACTACCACCCTTCAATCCAGATACGGTTGATGTAGTAGTATTGGTTGTTGAGTTAACAATTTGACCTGTAGCAACTGCAATACTATTATTCCCTTCGATAGCAAACTCATATATCTTATAAAGTTCTAAGACTTGATTCTGTCTACCATATCTACTCTCGCTTCCAGTAGGATTTTCAATTCTATTTGATATTGTTTTAACAGAACTAGTTCTTAAATCAATTACAGGAGAAAGAGTACTTACTGTAGTAGATAGATTTAACTTATAAACAAGAGAATTAGAAAGATCATTTCTCAATTCATTAATTCTAGATGCTATAACCTTCTGATTAATGAAATAATGCTCTTGATTTATGAATGTCTTTTCATAAGTACTAGACTGTGAGTATGAATTGTAATTAACAGGTCCATTATCTACTGGAATAATATCAGTTGTTTTAATAGAAGCATCTATTTTTGTTTGAGGGAATGAAAGATATCCAATATCAGCATATAATTTCTCATATTTTTTATTGGATGCAATCATACCTGTAGAACCTCCACCAATAGCACTAGAACTTGCCTTAGTTGGAGAGTAAATATTAAAGGTATCTACTCCACTGTTAACAACATTGTATAATGTTGTGTTTAATGTAGCAGCACTAACACCACCAGTTTCTGCAAGACCTTTAAAGAAGACATAAGAATTACCACCGTCTTCAAATCCATGATCTCTATGTGTAATCTCAACGTAATTATTATTACCTCTAAATCTGTTCAATGTTGCACTACTACTAGATTCAGAACTTGTACGAACTGAATTAGGATACATTTGCTCATAAGCAACATTTTCATTGGTTAACAGCAAATCACCTGCTCTAGTGGTATCAAATTCAGCTCTATTAAGTTCAAACTTAATATCTTCTCTGAGATCTTCATTCCACTCATCTACATTCTGAGATCTATAAACAGAACCCAAACCAGGTTGTGCTGTTACAGTACCAGAACCTGCAGCTGCACCAACTTCAGATCCCCATATTTCATAATCAACAGAATCTGTTTCAACAACAAATGCATATTCTGTATCATTCTGTAAGTATACTGGGTGATCAAATGCGAAATGAGTACCAACAGTACCAGCAACATCAGTCTCTAGGTTAGTTGCTACACCCATTCTAACACCTGGTGTATCATTTGATATAATAGCTTGTACTGATCCACCAGAAGGGGAAGAACCTGTACCAGCAATAACAATAGAAGGAGCACTGGTATATCCAGCACCAGATATAGAAACTTCAGAATTGAATAACTTACCACCAGATAATCCTAATGTACCAGTTGCTGTAGTACCACCTGGTAATTGAGGACTCTCTATAGTCATTGTTGCTGTATCATATCCTGTACCAGCATTAATAACTTTTAAGTCAATCAACCTACCAGAATCCTTAGCAATAGTAACAGTGATGTTAGTGTTATTAGTAGCATTAGAAAGTGTTACAGATGGAAGAGTTATTGTCTCTGCTGGACTGAATGCTATTCCATTGTTATTAGAAAGAACTAATGTATAAACCTGATCAGCAGATACAGGTATTCTATTTGCATTACCAGGAAGAACTTCTATACCAGTCTTATCAAATACCTTATAGACTGGGCCAGATGCACCAGATTGAACTCCAGTTGCTAATTCTCCAATCTCAATATTAGTCTCTTGAGACACATATACCTTAAGATATGTTTCAGGTGCTATAGTTTTCTCTGTACCAGGAATAACATAACTACCTGGTTTACCACTTACTGTATTGGTAAGATATGTCCTTACAGGAATAGCAGCTGCTTTCTTATTAAAGAATAACTTCAATCCTGTAACAAATACTCCACCATCATATCCTTCTACCTTAAATGTTTGGGCAAGAGGATTAGGTCTCTTCTCATTCTGATTAGATACCAATTGCTTACCTTCATTAGACTTAAGGTATGCAGGTAATGTAGAAACAATGCTACTAGGATTAGAAGGAAGTATACCTGTTGGGTAGTACTTAACTTCAGTATAGGCCTCTACATTGTCCTTATTATCATCATTAGAACTTGAAGTAAATCTAATTGTTTTTTCACCTGTCGTGAATTGTAATTGTTCAGAACTGGTATCATAAGTTGTGTTGTGAAGATAGTGATTCCAAGTACTTCCTTGAACTGGTGCGTATCCATTGGGTATTATAATAAGACCACTAGCATTACCACTACTATCAGTAACAACAGGTGAACCAAATGTTGATAGTGAATTACCAGGTTTTCCTGTAAATCTTAGATCAGGATTACACCATCTACTAACATCTCTACCCTCCATAAATGGATAGACTCTAGTATTAGGTTTCAACCTACGAATGGTAAATTTAACTGCTCTAGATCTAGCAAACTGTTGTAATGATGTAGCAACAAAAGAACTTCCTACTTCTTTAGTTGCTAGTCCTTTACCAATCTCATTATTCTGTGGACTGATATTAGAAGAACTTGCTACATTAGCAATCTTAACTGTAGATGCTACTTGATCAGAGTTAATATCTGCAAGAGATCCAATATTAAAGAAGTTTTGATCAGATCCAATCCAGTTTACAGAATAACCGTTATACAAACTAGAATATGCTTCACGAACATTATCCTTAGCAAGGAATATAGTATAAAGCTGTGTATTGTTATCAGATATCAAAGGTTTATCTGTAGACTCATACCATCCATCTACAGGTACATCTAAAGTTGCATCTCCAACATACTGAATAACAACAAATGGGTTTGGATTAAATGTCTTAGTTGCAAATGGGTTATCGAGTAATTTAAGTTCTGTGTATGGAAGAGTAATAACATCACCAGATCTTTGATAACCAGCAACTACTCTTTCATCTTCTTTTGTGTTAACTTCTTCTAGATTAAATGAATCTTCTCTTGACTGTGCTCTCAATACAGATTGTTTTGTATCAATAGAACACTTATAATCAATAGATCCAAGGTTACCTACCTTATGAGTCTCAAAGTTATCTACAACAAATCCACTCTTATATCTCTCAAGTCCTACCTCATCCTTGATCTGCATATTCAATGCTTGCTGCTCAAGCACACTAAGAAGTGTATAGTACTCTAACCTTTCAACACGCTTCTCTAACTTACCAATATCCCTCATGGTATAACGCTTGTTATCCACAGGTATAACTCGTACATCAGAAGCATCTGTTGTATAAGCAGGTATATACAGATATGATAAAGCAATAGAATCACTAACTGCTTCTGGTCTAGAAGGGTTAAGTGAAGGATTACCTTCCTTTATTATAAACTCACCTTTATTAGTTAAGAATATACCATCTATACGATCTAGGTATTGATTTTGATAGAATGATATTGTATAAGAAAGATTTGAATCAGATGCTGGACAACTAGAAACTACACCACCATCACCATCAAAATCATTAAAGGCAGAATTCTTAAAGATAGACTGGTTACCAAATCCAGTAATAGTAGCACTACTATCTACCTTTGGACGGAAGTCTATAACGTCTCTGAGGTTAGTAACACCATATACAGATGAGTTAAATGTAGGAATTTCATCAGCACTAACACCAGCTTCATGTAAATAAGAATCTACTGTACAGAAATCTCCTTGTGAATGATCGAAGTAATCAAAAGAGATTAATAATTGACCAATAGGTAAATCAAATCCTGGTTTAATAACAATACGAGATACATCATACAAAGTATCTCTCTGTCCATTATCAAATGAGAATCTATCAGTAACATCAGTACCACTAATTAAGTTACCAGCACTATCGATTTGTGGTGCAGCAGTTGTTGATCCTTCATAGATGTAATTAATTTTAAAGACATCAGAATAAGATACTGTCTTAATCTCAGCAGATTGTTGATCCTGACCTCTAAGTGGAAGAATATTATCCTTAGCAGGTGTAATAATAATTCTTCTGTCTCTAACAACAGTCTTTAACCTAGGTCTTGCCTTGGTCAATTCTAATGTTGCAGATAATTTAAGCTTGGGATAATTACCATCAGTTATATTTCCAAAATAGTTATCAGGTAATGTTATACTAACACTACCAGCAGTTAATCCACTAGAAGCATCTACAGAACTGACTACCTCAACAGTATCAGCAGGTATGTAAATAATATCACCAGTTTCTACTACTGTAGAAGAACCCTTATCATGAACAGTTAGTATAAAGTTATTTTCGGTGAATTGAACAAACTTCTGTGTTCCATACTCCAGATTAGCTTTAAACGTAACCTTACCACCTGAAGATGAACTATCCAGTATGAAATCCCTTCTAGAGTTGAAAGTAATAGCGGTATCATCAGTTCCTTTTACGAGTGAAGCAATTTGTTTAGATCCTGTTGGGAAAATCAATGAAGACTTAGAAGCATTAGCAATCTTTGGTCTTACCTTTAGTACAGTTGTACTACTGACGTTAGCAGGTAGTAAAGAATCTAGATATATCCTTGATTTCTTAGTACCTTCTGGTTTTGTAGCCTGCTGAACAATTGCTCTAATAAGGAAGTTGTTCTCATCAGAGAATTGTACCAAATCACCTTGTACCAAAGATGTAGAAGCATCTCCACCAAATCCAGTACATTCAACGTATCTTTCACCTACTTTACCACTAAATGTAAAGTCTGTAACATTTGTACTTGTTACATATGCTTCTCTTGCTAATTCTACATCTGAAGTGAATAGGTTAGGTGGTTCTCCTCCAACAGGAGCAACACCAAACTTAGCCCACATAGACTTAACATTCTGAGGACTATATGTCTGAACACAATCAGTGAATAATACTGGACGGATAATAGCAGCATCACTAACAGTACCAGCAGTAGCTACTGTAACAGTAGGTGGTTGTGCATATGTTTGGTAAACAGCATTTCTATCTAAGATCTCAACCTTATAGATTTCAGTACCTCTATAATTTGCTGGATTGATTATTGATGAATCAAATTTTTGTCCATCAATAAGGATATATGAATTTCCACTATATCCATCTCCACCATTATCAACAACAAAATGAGATATTGTGTTCTCTTTAGCAATCCTTACAGAGTTACCGTTCTCATCACTTATAGTCTCTCCATCTAAGAATGTTCCAGATAACATCTTAACAAACATTCTATTTCCACTGGAAAGTGATCCTTCTGCTGATCCTTCTATTACAGCATATGCTTTACTCTTAGCACCAGTAACATAGAAACCAGATTCAAAAATATTATCACCAGTTGGTATTGGGGTATCAAGTTTAAGTTGAGTTAAGAATGTAGGATTAAAATACGACATCTTGAAAGTCGCATTATATGATGAAGTTGATCCAACCCTACCCTGTGAAAGAATATTATCAGAATCAGCATTAAATCCGATACCTCTTTCTTGTAGAGAGAAATTCTTTGGTTTAGCAAGACCAACTGTAGGGATTATCATCTCATTATATGAGATCACATGACCCCATAAAGATCCTGCTGTTTTGTTTTGTGCATTAACCTTTGCACCTAGAGATGCTGTCTTTCTATAGAGAATGCATAATTTTTGTCTATTAGCAGCACCACTACCTATTCCTTCACTATCATTCTCATCATACTCTTTAATAACACCTTCAATAACCTTTCTCTTACCAGAAATAGTTAATTCTACAACTTGTTCATTACCATAGAAAGAACCAGGGAATGAAGAACTATTACCATCAAACTTAGACATTGATAGTACAGTAATCTCTTCTGCAGTATTACCATCACCAGTTCTAACTGCTAATGTACCTATCTTATCTTCCCAAGCACCATTAACAAGATCGGCAAAAAGATATCCAGTGTTGCTATCACCATTAATAGAAACAAGAATAGTTTTTATTGCTTCATCTGAAGTAAATGTACTGGTTCTCCTAGAACGTGTCTGCTTATGTCCAGATATATCACCATTTGCTAAGATACCATCTGTAGAAGCTTCTGTATTATTCTGACCTAATGATCCATCACCAAATACACCATTCAAATAAAGTGTTGGATATGCAGAAAGATCAGCACCAAATGCATTTAAAGGAATTGAATTGTAAGTATTAGTAAGATAGAAACTACTTAGTCCAGAATGTTTAAGAGTAATATTCTCTCTTTCTAGGGTTTCTCTTGACTTATTTACATCAATGTAAGTACTTTCCTTATTAACAATCTCATATCCTTTAACATATGCCTTACCTGGTCCGATGGTTGCAACCATCATCTTCAATGCATCACCTTCTGACTGACCATTAACTAATCCAGTAGTTACATTCTTAGCATATATTCCTCTGTTACTATCCTTCTGATAATATTCTCTTAAATCAGTAGAAAAGTCTTGTACAACATAATCACCAGACTCATCATAAGTTCTTCTTGCTAGAGTCTCTTCTATAATATTATAATCTGCTTGCTTAATCTTCTTCTGTACAGCACCATTCTTAACTGTGAGAAGTTGAATAAAATTACTATCCGTAGATGCATCTAAGTTATACTTTATCAATCCTAAAGAGATCGATAGACGATGAGCACCAGGAGCACTAAAGTTAGCAAAACCTCTTGCTTGATCATAGAGTGTTGAATCTTCTTCAGGAGTGATTAAAGACTCTGTGATTTTAAATCCTACTTTAGCAGATGGAATATCAATATATGGTTCTAAAAGAAGAAGTTCCTCTGAATTTCTTACAAAATGTCCATTAACAAAGTAAATACCTTCTTCTACTTGCACAGCAGAAGCAAAACCCATTGCATTGCTGGTGTAAGAGGTCTCTACACCTGTATCTGGGTCTTCTAAAGTAACAGTAGTTGGAAGTACGCTACCGTCTGTTCCAACGACCAATAAGGGTGTATTAACACCATCTACAACTTCTAAAGTTTCCCCTTGTCTAAAAGTTGCCTCATTACTTGCATTTCCACTACTTGTGTAGTTTACATAAACAGTATCTGCAGATGTAGTAGTTGCATAACGAGTAGTAACAACAGTACCTGTAACGCCAGAAGTGATGCCTTTTAAAGTCTGACCTTTTAGTAATGCTATATCATACTTTTTGAATACAATATTATCCCCTTCCGTTACAGCAACTTCTGTAACAGATGATAGTTTAACATAGTCTAATCTATTATTC
>MDSZ01255423.1_pt1 | contig 10167 bp, 7 predicted proteins | sample 811201 | NCBI WGS metagenome assembly MDSZ01 (sample SAMN05326647, study PRJNA326480) | marine metagenome | isolation source: seawater | place: Indian Ocean: North | collected 2010 | reverse complement strand
TTGTGTTTAACCTAAAATGTGTAAAATTACTTGTAGCAGTAGACCTTGATAAAGGAGTTCCATTGTTGCCCACTTGGCTATGAGATCGAGATCCTAGCTCTAGGCCTTTAGATATTTCAGCGTCAATTCCTAAACAACCTGCTCCACAACCATTGAAACTTGTCCCAATTCTCGCTGCTGTAATCCTATCATGACTTAGATCTTCATCAACCCCTCCAGCATTGGTTTGCTGAACTTCATCAGTCCAACTAATGGACGCTCTGGTAAAAATTGCCAAATTTCTTTGATAGACTAATGGGTATGACAAAGTGGTAGTTGCTGATTTCATATTAGCTTCTAAACCTAGATCTGATACATCTCCACCCGGTCTTGTCATGCTTTCCATATACGAAATTCCTGCTGTCAAACCTTTGTTTCCAACTGGGGCAGAAATAGAAACCCCTCCAGCTCTTATTGGAACCTCAATTCCAGTTCCAGCCATTCCCTTAAATGTTGGCCTGGAAAGTCCGAACAATGAAACTGTTTCCCCTAAACCAAGTGAAGAACTAATTACTGCTCTTGCCTGTCCTTGTTGTCGACCTAGTTCTTTACTTTGAGTATTATCGAAGTTAATTCCTCCAGATAAAACTTTATGTTGAGCTTCAATGACTAACTTTGTTCCACCTTCTTGAGTTCCTGATGTAAGTGAACTTGATAATCTAATTCCTGAAATATTACTAGCAAGCAAAAGTTGTCTTTCCATATCTTTCAACCTCAAAGACTTTTTGTTGATTAATGGCTTGAGGTAAGCATAAGTTCTTAATATTTGTTTTTTAGGAACCTTTGATAAATCTATTTTTTCAATAAAACCGTTGATTACTTTAAAAAAAACGGTTGCCTGCTCTTGATCTAATTCCTGTACAGGAAGGATAACTCTGACTAGGGGATACCCCTTATCGTTAAATTCTTTTTCAATTTCAAGGGCTAAAGAATATAATTTATCGATAGACTGAGGACTTCCAATTATTCCTTCTTGATATTTATTAACTGAAATTATGTTTTGGAGTTCCTTTGGAGCTAAAATAATTATCGTTTCTGGCGTGATTTTAATTCCTGTATCTTCTTGCTGTTTTACATCAATAACAGGTAAATCAGGAATAACTTGATCTTGTTTCTTAAATTCATAATAATCTAGACTTGGCTGTTTCTGAAACATTTTTGGTAATGCTTGACTCGGTGTTTGGGGAGCGGAATGCAGGTTTGCTCCGTAAAAAGTTACTAAAGACATAAGAGTGGTATTTACTACCGATGATTTACAAAATTTAAAAAAATTATGTAAAGAAAATTTTAAACCTTCAAGTTTAAGAGTTTGAAGAATTGCATCCATTCAAATAGCCTATTTTATACTTTCCAAGCCTGTGGATAATCGCACGAAAATACTGAAAAATCAAGCGTTTACAACCTATATTGGGTAGTTTTTTCCACAGGCACTATATATTGTATTTAAAAAAATAATAGTAGATAGATATAGTATTTAAATATTCCAAATTGAATTAGGAATTTTCTCTAACATTTTTTTATGTAATAATTTTTCCTCAGCAGATATATCAGCTAAAACTTTTTCTCTGTTGCTATAGTCAATCTTTCGTGTTTTTTCAGTTTCCTTTGAAATTTCTTTAAATGATAAATGCTCTTGTTTACCACCCATTAACTCAATATAAACCCTGAGTAAAAGGTAGCAATCAGTAAGAGCACCGTGTTTTTCTCTGCTCTCAAGACTAATATTAAACCTTCTGCACAGGGCGTTTAAATTGTTTTTGCTACCAGGAAATTTTTTTTTTGCTAGTTCTAATGTACACAATACATTAGACATATTTATTTTTTCTTTATTTTTTCTTTCAAGTGCATTATTAATCATAGAAATATCAAATTGAGCGTTGTGAACAATCAGTTGAGAGTCACCAACAAAATCTATAAAACTATCAATTGAATCGTCAAAACTATCAAACTTTCTAAGAAAAGCATTGCTTAAGCCATGAATTTGCTCTGACTGGTTTGATATTAATACACCGTCCGGGTTGTAATAACTATGAAATCTTTTCTCTGTATGTTGGTCGTTAACAAGTTCAAGACATGCACATTCAATAATTCTATCTTTTTGGTAATCTAAACCAGTTGTTTCAGTGTCTAAAATTAGTTTACGCATTGACTATTCTATTTAGGTCTCCATTTTAGTTTATCAATAACAGGCTGAATTTGATCTAAACTCTTGTATAGAATTGACATTTTTCCACTATTATTGGCTTTATGAGAAAATTCAATTTTAAGGCCTAGTAGAGTTGTAAGCTCCTTTTCTAGAAATTCTATATTTGGGTTAGCATCACTAGAAATATTATTTTGCTTAGGCGTAAAACCCCCGGTTTCTGTTCTTTTTTCTTTATTAACTAGACTTTCCGTTTGTCTAACACTTAAACCCGAATCAATTATTTGATTAGTAATTTCCTTAGCTCTTTCCTCTGATAAGGGAACCAACGCTCTTGCATGTCCAAATGACAGATCACCTTTAACAATAAAACTTCTTACGTATTTTGGTAATGATAAAATTCTTAAAACATTCGCTATGTGACTTCTGCTCTTCCCTAATTGTGATGAAAGCTTTTCTTGAGTATATTGAAAGCTATGCATTAAAGATCTGTATCCCTCTGCTTCTTCAATTGGATTCAAGTCAGATCTTTGAAGATTTTCAATCATTGCTACACCCAAAGCAGTTTCGTCGTCAAAGTCTCTTATAATAACTGGTACTTCATGGATTTTAGCTATTTGAGAAGCTCTCCAGCGCCTCTCTCCTGCTATAATTTCATACGATGTGCCACCCTTTGTTAAGGGTCTCACTAATATTGGCTGAAGCACTCCATTGGATTTAATTGACTCGGATAGCTCATCGAGCTCAGCTAAATCAAAGTTTTTTCTTGGTTGAAACTTTCCGGATACTAGATTTTGTATTGGTAACATTCTTTGAATATTATCAGAGCCTTCGATGTCTTTAAGATTTATTTTGTCATTTTTTGAAGAAACGCCAAGTGAAGGTCTTTTAACACCAAAGTTTTCGTTTTGTTTTACTTTTTCAGAAATTTTAGCTTTAATTACAGAGGATAACTCAGCGTCTTTAGATAATAAAGATGATAAACCCATGCCAAGCTTTTTTTTCCCAGCTTTTTTTAGGTTAACAGTTTTCTTTATTTTAGTGTTTTTTGCTTTAGTTTTCACTTAAACCTCCAAAATTTCCTTTTTGCAACACTTCTGCCGCTAAATTCACATATGCCTCGGATCCTATACACGTATGATCGTATAAAAGTATTGGTTTTCCATGCGAAGGAGCTTCAGAAATTTTAATATTTCTAGGTATTATTGTTTTGTATACAGCTGACCCCATAACCTCGCGAACATCTTCTTCAACTTGAAAACTAAGTTTGTTCCTAGAATCGTACATGGTAAGCAGTATCCCGTCTAAATCTAAAGATGAATTTAACTCTGATTTTACAGTTTTAATTACACGCAGAATTTGACTCAAACCCTCTAAAGCATAGAACTCACACTGCAGAGGAATTAATACTTTATCTGATGCAGCAAGTGCGTTTGTTGTTAAAAAACCTAGACCTGGAGGACAATCTACAATTATGGCTGAATATTGTTTTGGCAATTGATCAATCGCCTGTTTCAATATAAACTCCTTATCAGAATCTCCTGGCACTTCATATTCAGCATTAGCAAGAGATACCCTAGAAGGAACAACACCTAAACCATTTACTTCTGTTGATTTAATTGCATCAACAATATCTACTTTTTTAGTTAAAACCTCATATGTCCCTGGTTTTCTTCTCCCTGGATCAATGGCAAAACCTGTACTAGCATTTCCCTGAGGATCAAGATCTATAACTAAGCAGGATTTCCCACTTATTGACAAAGCAGTTGCAAGGTTTACGGCGGTAGTTGTTTTACCAACACCTCCCTTTTGATTTACTATTGAAAATACCGTCCTCATTTTTCTAAATTTCTAATAATTAATGTTACTCCACCCGATGAATCCAATTGAATATTATTCTTAACAACATTGAGCTTAAATTTCCACTTTTTTTTTGATTCTTTTACTTCTTGCGTCCATGTTTTTCCCTTCAAAACAATTAAATTTGAATCTTTAGCAATAATATTATAATTGCTTTTTAAGAAATTCCCTAACGAAGTAACTGCTCTTGAAGCAATTATATCAAACTTTTCTCTAATATCTTCAGATCTTTTATTTAAAACATTATATGGAAGTTGAAGTTCTTTTTTTACAATCCTAAGAAAAGAACACTTTTTTTTGTTAGAATCAACCAAAACAGTATTAATTGGAATATTTTCAGCCTCTGCCATGATGCTGATAACAGCTCCGGGAAAACCAGCCCCTGAACCTATGTCAGCAAAACTGTAAATGTTTTTTTTTGAGATTAAGCATAAATCTTTAATTATATTAAATATCTTGGCAGAATCAGCAAAGTGCCTCAGCCAAATATTATCCAAAGTACTGACCCCAACAAGACTGTATTTTTTTTGTTCCTGAATTATTAATTTCTCATAAACTGATAACCTTTCAATTGTTTCACGTGAAACATTGTATAATTCCGTAAAAACTTTAATTTGGTTTTGAATCAACACTTTATTTTTTAACAAAACGAAGTAATATTGATGCTGCTGCCGGAGTCATTCCAGTTAGTTGACGGGCCTCTCCTATACTTTTGGGTTTATTTTTAGTTAAAATCTCTTTAATTTCATTTGAAAGCCCTGAGCATTTTTTGTAGTCAATCCCTTCACTAAGCTTCAAGCCCTCCTCTTTTTTTAGCTCATCAATCTCTAGTAAATGTCTGCCTACATATCTGTCGTAAAAAGCGTTCGTTTTTATTTGTTTTTTTATCTTAAGGTCTAAGTTTAAGGATTTTAATTCTGGCCAAATTGACTCTATCATCTGCCAGTTTGAGTCTTTATAACCCAAAACTGAAAAAGCAGACCTTTTTTTTCCATCTTGATTTATTTTTAGTCCAGCGCCAGCATATATTTGAGGGGAGGCTTCTAGCAAATTAAGTTTTTTAACTGCATTTCTTATTTTCGTTTTCTTTTCTAACCAAGCCTTTTCCCTTTCTTTTTCAACCGTTCCAATACTGATAGCAAGATCAGTTAGCCTTTCATCTGCATTATCCGCCCTAAGAATAAGTCTATATTCAGCTCTTGAAGTGAACATTCTGTATGGTTCAACTAAACCACCTTTGTTTAAATCCGAAGTAAGGACACCTAAATACCCTTGAGACCTGTCTATTATGATTTCATTTAAATTTCCTGAACTCCTTGCAGCATTAATTCCAGCTAACAATCCTTGCGATGCCGCTTCTTCATATCCAGTAGTACCATTAATTTGTCCAGCCAGATAAAGTCCTTTTATTTTTTTTGATTCGTATGTTAATTTCATTTCATCGCTATCAACACAATCATACTCAACAGCATAACCAAAGTCCTCAATAACAACATTCTCAAGCCCATTTATACTGTGTAGAAAATCTTGTTGATTTTTTTTAGAGAGAGAGGTTGAAATCCCATTAGGATAAATCAAATTTCCACAAACAGTTTCCGGTTCAAGAAAAATTTGATGTTTGTTTTTATCGGTGAATCTTTTTACTTTATCTTCTATCGAAGGGCAATACCTTGGGCCCCTAGATTCAATGCTTCCATCAAAAAGAGGTGAATCTTTTAAGTTTTCTGAGATAATTTCATGTGTTCTTTCATTTGTATGCGTAATAAAACATGGTATTTGTTTTGATTTGATACTTTCAGTTAGGAAAGAAAAAGGTTCAGGAACTTTATCTCCTTCTTGAATAATACATTTTTTATAATCTATTGAATCCCCACGAAGCCTTGGAGGTGTTCCAGTTTTAAGCCTATATGTCTTAAAAGCCTTGTTTTTAAAGAATTTAGCTAAATCAAAAGATGGTTTTGCATTTAGCCTTCCTGCTTTCCACTTTTCTTTCCCTCTATAAATTATTCCTGAGAGAAAAGTTCCTGTTGTAACAACTAATTTATTACAATTTATCTTACCGACTGATGAAGTTATTACTCCAGCAACATATTCTTTAGAGTTTTTCTTTTTTGTAAATATGTCAATAACCTCTCCCTCTATAACTTCTACACCTGATTCATTAATTACACGGCTGATACTAAGCTTGTATTTTTCTCTATCAATTTGAGCCCTAGGTCCTTGTACTGCCTCTCCTCTTGTTTTGTTTAACATTCTAAATTGAATGCCTGAAAGATCTGATGCTCTCCCAATAACGCCCCCCATTGCATCAATTTCACGAATCAAATGCCCTTTTCCTAGCCCGCCCATGGCTGGGTTACAAGACATTACGCCCAAATCACTTTTTTTAAACGAAATAAGTCCTGTTTTAGCACCTATTCTATCGGAGGCTATAGCGGCTTCTACGCCAGCATGTCCGGCTCCTATAATTAAAACATCATATTTTTTCATAATAGTTCCACGTGAAACATTTATTTACCTATGCAGAATTTGTCAAACACATATCCTAATCTCTCTTCGTAGTCATTTTTACCAAATAATTCATCTACAACTTGAACTGCTTTTGTCAAATAATCTACAGCTATTTCAAGTTCATTTAAATGTTTTATTGCATCTTTAGTATGTGTGATAATTTGTCGCACATTTTCTATCTGTCTGTTTTCTGAGAAAAAATAATCATCATTGTTTAGTGTGTCAATTGTTAAAAGATTTTTACTAATAAAATTATTTAAGTTAATCAATTTGTTGATATTCTTTGAATCAAAGACACAAGATATTGATATATTCTTTAAATCTCTCAGCTGATAAATTTCAGACATCCATCTTTTTTTACCTTCGTTAAATTCAGCTAGATCACTCTTATTGTATACAAGGACTGTTTGTTTTAGATCAATATTTTTAAGAGCATCAATAATTAAATCACAATTTTCTTGAGTAAAACAATCAGGAGAAAGAACCAAAATAAATTTATGCATTAATTCAATGGCTTTTTTCGTTCTTTCAACACCAATCTTTTCAACTTCCTTATCTGTAATTCTTAAGCCCGCAGTGTCAACTATAAAGGTCTTTACACCCGCTATTTCCAGAATATTGGTGTTCTGATCAGTAGTTGTCCCAGCTTTACTTGATGTTATAGCCCTGTCCTCTCTAGATAAATAATTAAAAAGCGACGATTTTCCGGAATTAGGAGGACCAAAAATCAGTACTTTTGTTCCATACAGAATTTCTTTACTATTTTCAGCTAACTTTACTGTGTTTGTTGCTTTCCTGACAATCTCATTTAAGGTTTTTTTTATTTGATCAATGTCAAAACTCTCATTTTCTTCGGAAAAATCAATTGCAGCATCAAGTAGAGCTATGCATTCTAAGAGTTGGTTTCTCCAGATTTTACAAATATTTTCTGATTCTCCAAATGTTTGCTTACTGGCAATTATTCTTTGGTTCTCTGTTTCTGATTCAATAAGATTTGCAAGCCCTTCGTAATGAAGTAAACCATTTTTTTTATTTAAAAAAGCTCTTTTTGAAAATTCGCCTGGCTTAGCTGGCCTGCAATTATCGTAGAAATTAAGTTCAAACAAAATTTTATTAATAATTGAAATACCCCCATGACACTGAATTTCAAGCATATCCTCACCAGTAAAAGAAAATGGCGATTTAAAAAAAATCATTATTCCTGAATCAATAATTTTTTTTTTTCTATCAAAAAACTTTGTAAATTCAGCTTTTCTTGGATTAATTTTCTTTGACTTACAAAATTTTTTAGCAATATTTCTGCACATAGTTCCTGAAATCCTTATTACTGCCACTGCTGACTGACCATATGGGGTGGATAGTGCAAAAATTGTGTCTTCTTTATTGTTTTTCATTTCAAACCATTAATAAAATTAATTATATAAAAAATTTATAAATTTTGTTATAGTTCAAATATAATTTATAGTTTCAATGTTAAAATTTTTTTCAGTTTGCTCATTCTTGGCTTTATTCTCAACTAACGCTTTGGCAGAGATAAACTCAGGTGATACTTCATGGATTCTTTCATCCTCTGCTCTTGTTTTATTTATGACTTTACCTGGATTGGCTCTTTTTTACGCTGGGCTTGTTCACTCTAAAAATGTATTATCGGTTTTAGCACAAAACTTTGGAATTGCCTGCTTAATGTCTGTTGTATGGGTTGTAATTGGCTACTCTATAGCTTTTTCCCCTGGGGATTCTTCGTTTTTTGGAGACTTATCAAAAATAATGCTTCGAAATACTGATGGGTTAGTAGGAACTATTCCTGAAAAATTATTCATAGTTTTTCAAATGACTTTTAGCATCATTACCCCAGCACTAATTGTTGGGGCATACGTTGAAAGAATTAAATTCTCTGTAGTTTTGATATTCTCTGCTATCTGGTTAATTTTAGTTTACTGTCCCATTGCTTTTTGGGTATGGGGTGGGGGGTTCCTTTCCCAAATGGGAGTCAAGGATTTTGCTGGAGGTATAGTTGTACACACTACGGCTGGTGTAGCAGCATTAGTTATTGCGCTAGTCCTAGGAAAAAGAGAAAATTTCAAAAAAAATACAATTAGCCCGCCACATAGTCCAGTGATAACAATGATTGGAGCATGCATGCTGTGGGTAGGTTGGTTTGGATTTAATGGAGGGTCAGCACTTGCTGCTGATTCGACTGCATCTAGCGCTATATTAGTTACTCATGTTGCCGCTTCTCTTGGAGCTTTATCATGGGCCGTAATTGAGTGGATGCGATTTGGAAAACCCTCCTTAGTGGGAATGGTGACCGGAATGGTGGCTGGCCTTGCAACGATTACACCAGCCTCAGGCTTTGTCGGTATAGAAGGTGGGATTATTCTCGGAATTATCGGAGGAGTCCTGTGTTATTATGCAGTTGATTTAATAAGATTAAAATTAAAAATTGATGATAGCTTAGATGTTTTTGCCGTGCATGGTGTGGGAGGAATGTTAGGAACCATTTTATGTGCATGGTTAATGAGCTCAGAAAGGGGCGGGGTAGGTTTTGATGAAGGCTTAGGAATGTTGGATCATTTAAAAATTCAATCATACTCTGTCATTGTAGCATTTGTTTGGACGTTAATATTTACGTATATAATACTTAAAGTAATATCGATGTTTACAAGCTTGAGAGTAGATGTTGAACAAGAAGCTGATGGACTGGATACATCCTTACACGGTGAAAGCGGTTACAACAAATAAAAATATCCACAATCTGTGGAAAAGTTTCTTAAATTTTTTAAAAAAAATTAGCAAATCTGGGGCTTCTAGTATACTATCAACAAGAAAAATATTGTTAATGGTAATAAAATGGAAAAGTTTAAGGGTATTATTTACTTTATAATATTTTTATTATTTGGTAATAATCTTCATTCTGCTTCAACATCACCTAGCCAAACTGTTCCAAAAATTTTTGAGGATATTGAAAAAGAAAAAATTAAAAAACAAGGAGAAGATAATCTTATAAATGGGTTAGACAATATTAAAATAAAAAAAGATAAGCTCGATCAAATATCAATTGTTGTCAATTCTTTAGTAATAATTGCCTCACAAGAATTACAAAATATTATAAGCTTTAAAACTTATAAAGATCAGTTAATTGGAAAAACAAAAAATATAAATCAATTAAACTCCATTGCAAAAAAAATAACTAAGGACTATCAATTAAATGGTTTTCCATTGGTAAGAGTTATTTTACCCAAACAAGAATTAAAGCCAGATGGTGCAACAATTTTTTTTAAAGTTATAGATGGTTTTATAGAAAAAATTAATCTTGAAAAAATTCCAAAAAAACAAAAAAAGGCTGTTTTCCGATACCTAAGAGAACTAAAAGATAAAAAAAACATAAAAAATTCACTCTTGGAAAGAAAATTATTATTGGCAGGAAGAGTAGCCGGGTTGCAACTTAATACAGCCTTTGCTCCAGGTACAACTGAGGGAGCAACTATATTGGTTGTTGAAGCTAAACATAAACTAATCTCAGGAAGTATAAATTTTAATAACACTCAAAGTGAAGAATTAGGAAGACAATTAGGCGTTTTACAAACAACAATTAATTCACCATTTGGATATGG
>MDSZ01206637.1_pt1 | contig 10167 bp, 25 predicted proteins | sample 811201 | NCBI WGS metagenome assembly MDSZ01 (sample SAMN05326647, study PRJNA326480) | marine metagenome | isolation source: seawater | place: Indian Ocean: North | collected 2010 | reverse complement strand
TCTTAAGTCTCATTTACCCAGTCAATGGATTTCCAGTTAAGGGAATCTTCTACTTCTTTGGCATCATTGAATGGGTCGCCTGGAAAAATACACATTGGAATAAACCACTTGTCTCTTCTCCAACGTGCTTCTTCATGAAACCAATCAATCTTGCCGTCTGTCATTTGACAGATACTTGCTTCGTGCGATGTGCTAATACCTAAAACTTTCACTTATCGTCCTCATTCAGCAACACAGGATTTTTCTCTGCGTCTTTGTGATGCTGTTTTAATAATTTAAGTAATACTATTCTTTCGTCCCATGGTAATCGATTAAACATGTTAATGATATCCATGTAAATTTTGTTGTAATCTCCGTTGCTCATAATCTACTCACAGGTTAATAAAAAAAGGGCAGACCCGAAAGCCTACCCTTTATTTAGTTCACCTTCATAGGGGCGGAAACAGTTTACACACGTGTCGTGTAAGAAAGTGTGGACTCGGTGTTGTTTCGTTTCCGTTATCCCTAATCCCAGTCACTTAAGATGCGTAAGCGTTCTCAGTGCCAAGAACTGCATCTATCCCAGCTTGGATAATTGCAGCTGAAGGTGTACCTAACCTATAAAAGGTTTTTCCACCAACGGTGTTCACATAGATAACGTGACCTTCACTTCTCAGTGTGTCAACCATTGCTCTAGGTGATGTTAGGTCAAAACGATTACGGATTGTAGTCCATGCAACGTTGTTTCCTTTCGATAGAAGGTTGAGTACCTTCTGCTTTTTACTCAATTTAGCTGTCATAATATCTCCTATGTTTCATAGCTATTGAATATCCATTATACTATAAGTACAATGAAACTGTCTAGAGGGTTTTTAGAAAAAAGCTGGATTTAATAATCTCTTAGCTTCCTTTTCGTCCAAACACTCACAAATCATTTTACTGCCATACTGTTCACAAATCTTAACTTGACTATCAGCACAATGTACGAATTGAGGTTGTTGGTAATAGAAGGCACTACCTTCGTATCCACCGCTGGAACTTGAACAACCTGCAATTAACATAAAACCAATAGTCAAGAGAATTACCATAGCGATAGATTGTCTCACTTCTTTATTCTTCATCGTCATCGGTTATGATTATTTCTCCTTCGTCATCAAACATGACTTGGTAAGTTCGAGGAAGAACCACTGCTACCAACTCACACAGTGCGTCATAGGTTCTTGCAAAGTCTCTTAATACATCGATTCTTTTTTTGATATCCACTGGCACTGGATTAAGTTTCAACAATTCTTCTTCCAGTTCATCTAGTTCAAACTGCAACACCACTCTCCTTTATCTGAAAATAAACTTGACCAGTATCGCCTTGTTTTACTTCTAGGGTGTCTCCCAGTTTTATTTGAAGTTGTTCTAGGGTCAACTCTTCGTCCATGATTAAGACATCATTCTTCCGTAGCATTCTATAATCCACGAAAGTGATGCCCCGTTGGGATACATCATTCATACTCATGAGTAAGTTCTCCTATACCCAGTTCGCTATTATGTATAGTAGTAATCCCACAGGGACTAACCACTTAGCTAACTTCCAACCGATTCTCGCAAATGCCATGACCATTACTATGACCAAACCAATTGTAATGCCGATTGAAAGTAGCCACCATATATAGTCAAATACTTCCATATTGCTTGTAAGGTGATTCCATATTTCTAATAGAAATGCCTTATCGTTCTCCGTCATTTTCCAATATCTTTAATGTTACTCTTACCGATAACTTGATAAGCACCTTTGTTGTATGCTGGTGCTATCGTGTACTGTTTACTGATTTCCTGTTTCTCTTTTTCCCATTCCAAATCTTTGGTTCCAGTACCTGAACCTCTAGTCGTTGTGTGACTAGGGATTATCTTTTGTTCCTTGTAACCTTCGGGATATGCTCTGTCGTAACCGAGAGTCTTTCTTGCTTCGGTTATCGTGTGCCTTTTCTTTTGCTTCCACGCATTCGTCTTTCTTCGCTTACCGTTGGGACTGTACTTCATAGACCCACTCATATTAATCACGCCCATATTATATTGACTCCATAACTATCTCATGCAGAAAAGACTCGTTACGCAACACAGGTCTTTCCAATAAACGTTGACCTGTTGCTATTTGTCTTGCATGAATCATTTCGTGGGCAAGGGTCTTTAGAATATCCTGCTTTTCGCCGCCAGAGCACTTACGTGCTAATTGAATTTGAATATCGTCAGGTTCACCCCAACACAAACCAATCGCATCAGGATACTCATTTTCCAAAGACTCTTGAACAATAATCTCTAGGTCTATATCCCTATCGATAATATTAAGAATATCAGCACAACGACTCGCAAAGGCAAACAAAGTTTCTTCTTCACGAACCACACCCCCACGAGGGCCTGCAACGGTCACCCACATATATTATAAATCTCCATCTGTAAAAAATACATCAATCATTACAAAAATTGCCCAGTTAACTACCACACACATGAACAACAAAGTAAAACCTGCAATAACATCTAAACCCATTAGTATACACTCACGCTTGAAAAGATTATTACCAAAGGTATAAACACGTACAAACCATAGAGTAAATACTTCACTCTACGATACTGCTTCTCACCTTTCTCTGAGATATCATACATGTGCTACCCACCCTTCATGTTGGAGTGTTGAGGATACACATTTTCGGGACGCTTATAAGTCTCTGTCCACTGGTAGAAGATGTTCTTTGCTATGCTACGAGGCATACCAAAGACACGTTCAATGTATCCAACTGCTCCAAACATATTCATTTCACCTGACTCACGTAATGCGTCAAGGAACTTATTCCATTCAGATTGAGGAATAGATTCAAACTCCCCAATGGTTATAGGACGTTGTCGCCCAATTAAATCGTTTATTTGTGTAATCATATTATATTCTCCTATAGTAGTTAAATCTCAAAAATTGCTTTGGGTCTTACATTTTGCCCGAAAAAAAAATTTGAGAATAAAAAATTGGAGAAGTGGGCAGGGTGACAAGAATTCCATGTCCCAAGGAGCTGGTTGAGGCCTGATTAGGGTAACCATTACTGGACGGCCATACCCACTTCATAAAAATCATCAAAAAAATTATTTTCCGTATTTTATTCTAATTCGTTTCATCTCTTCAAAAATATATCAGCTGGGCGCATGACCCCACTTCTATTCTTAGTAGGAGTCCCAAAGCACTGCTCTAAGCGAATCTGAGACGCTCTAAGCGCTTTCCTCGTCTTCGGTGACTCTTTCTATTAATACCGTAATTCCTTCACGAGAGCGACTCGCAGCTATTGAGAGACACTCTCTGAGTTCTGCGAAGGTTTCAACTGTTGGTTCCTCGTCTGGGCCTCCGTAGAATGTTTTGAGTATAGCTCTACCTTGTAGCTCTTCTACCTTTCCTTTCATATCCGTTCTGTCTAGTAACCGTGGGTCATATGGTCATAGCTATCAGGGCAGTCATCTATAGGCTTACCACACATGCATTCATTGTGGTCTATAGTGGCTGCGTCACAAGCTGCGTCCACATGGGCTTTAGCGCTATCGTCTAGATTATCGTAATCTGCGAGGGCCTTACCCAACCAGTCTTTATTTACTATATTTGCCATTATGTAGCTAGCTTACACCAATATGCAGGTCACTGTCAACAGCTAATTTAGCTGTATATGAGTCCTCTGAAACCCTTGTGGCCTCTTGCTTTGCGACCCCTAGTAACATTTCGAGGTCACGTGCGATACCTTTATACACCATAACCTCTGCTAACATGTTGATTTCAGCACCTGTTAGGCGTGCGATTTGTTCCGCAACACCACTAACTTTTACTAAATCCGCCATATATAGTCTCCTTATATTAGCTAGCTTACCACTATATTAGGGTCTCTGTCAAGGTGATTACGCAGCTTCCACTACGTAATCTTTGTTGAATTTCCCTATGTTAACGTCCCAATAGTACGCTGTATGGAAGTAGTCAGTCATGATATCGGACTTATCAAACCACTTATCGGACTTGATAGCTGCTTCCAATTCGGTCAAAAACGCCTTAGCCTTACCCTCAAAATGACTCTGATAGTGGTAAGGGTTGATAGAATAGTGGACTTTTTGGTCAGACAAATAGTCTTTTTGGAAGTCCACAGCACCTGATTTAAGGTTAACTACCAGTGTACTATGGTTACGAACCGCAATAGAACCCTTGACTTTGTACTTTTTAAGCACCTTTTTAATGCCAACTGCGAGTTCTTTCTTGAGTTCTTGTGATACATACGCCATAATTCGTTTCCGTTATTAGTTAATATACAGGTAGGCTAACAGAAAAAGCAGCTCACTGTCAACAGCTGATACTGCTTTTTCTCCTATTTTCTCCGCCTTTATTGAGCTGCGTCCCTCACGCCTCGACCTTTGCGGAGCGTGGTCTCTGCCACCTTTCGCATCGGCCCCTATATCCATATCAACCGTCCCCGATAGCACACTCTCATTAACCTCAATATAGGTGAGGCGGTGCGGTTTAACTGGGGATAACTATCGTCAATTCGTCATAATAATACCCTCTCATCACCATTTCAGAGGCTAGCCTACTACAAAATAGGGGTCATTGTCAAGCTTTTTTTCTCCGTCAGACGTGCTTTTAGTGCGTCACAGCCTGACGTAGCACCCTCTGAGGTGCTCTGCACACCTCTGGCCATAAGGGTTTTCGCAGGAATCAGAGAGCCTCAGAGCGGATTCGGACGGAAAAAAATCGAAAAAATCTCTTGATTTCTCCCAATATATACATAGGCTAAGTTCTCCGAAGCTAATCACCGAAACTCGTTTTTTTCACCATAACCCACCTTTGAATATATCTGAATATATTTTAGCACTACCTATACATTAAATAATAATTATATTCGGAGTACCTTCGAGCACCAATTAATTATATTCCCTTACACCATATAGTCTATTACATGGTGGTTAGTATACTGTTTTAGCACCCCATTTATGTCATATATGGTTATCTCCCATACACTATTAGTCACTACCAAGCGTCCATCGGCGGCGTAGTGTGTCTTCGGGTAGGTCTTGGTGAGTGTAGTGGGTTCTGTAGGATTTACCCTATGTCTATCATATTCAGGTCTAGTATGTTGTACATGAATACCCATCTCGGACATGTTAGTGTATTCCTATATGAGTGGTATGGTGATTGGTCTCTATTAAACCAGTAACCTGAATTCGGCTTCCAAGTGTCTTCGATTTTGTGGGTTCTTTGTAAATGGTTGTCTTCTTCATAGAATATAGTTCCGTCTGCTTCTGTTGGGTATATGTATATTAATAGTGTAACCTCTTTAAATTCTGCATCTTTATGGCATTTATATTCGGTTTGTGGTACGGTTCCTTGGAGTCTACATTGTGATTTACGCTCGGCTCCGTGTGTGGTATATCCTAAAGACGTGAAATAATTGTCACAATAGTCGTTAATAGTGGGATTAATATTGGTAGGCCCACTGTATATATCAAGTGCTCTACCAGCACTCCTATCTTCGTAGAGCGCATCTCCACCATTCTGTGCAAGATTTTGTAGTTCATTAAAATATTCCTGTGGGAAAAAGTCTTCAATCTTGGTGTACAACATAAGCTTTCGGCATAACCGTCTCTATATCATCTTCATAATGTTCAGCAGGGTCTACGTGCCATATATCCATTGCCAGTGTAATTCTTGGTTCTTTATATGTATTTAATACGACCTTATGGTCATGTTTTGCGTCTATTACATGTAGACACCCTTTTGAACTTGGTATTACTTTCTTAAATTCCTCGTAGTATGTACCAGTCTCTGTTCGTCCACTTAGGAATATATGTCCAACATATAGTGGTTGTTCTTCTGGCGATATCTCATGAATTATTTGTCCATTCTCATATCTTGACTCTAATATATCCCCTTTTGGTGTTAAATTATTCTTATGTGCGAGAAATTCCACTGTTGATTCGTGGTTATGCATAGGTAGGCCTTCACCTTGTCTTGATACATTGCACCAACTTGCTATCCATAATGTCTCATGAAATGCAAATGGCATAACCGAAAATAGTCGTTTTCCTATATCAATACCTGCATCATATATCCATGGTAACCAATTAAAATCATAGAATTTAGACGTGAGGCCTTGATAGGTGGTAGTCTCTACTGTTGTGGGTATATTCTTTAATACCCATTCTTCCCTATCTAATACTAATTCTGCGATATCCTCACATTCTTGTTCTGTTAGGAAATCAGGATATTCAAGAAACATGTTCAGCAAGATTACGTAATAAAAATATTAATCCTACTCCATTTAATAATATTAGGGCCCTGTCTTTCCATATTACTGATACAATTAACCATAGAAAAACACCTATTATGGATAGGGTTAAATCTTCTACTTGGAGGCCTTCTACTCCACGCATGGATAATGCACCTAATATAAAGAATGAGGCTATCCATTTAATATACCAGTCTATAGTATATTTGGGTGTTGCTGATTTAAATATGCGTTTTGAATGTAATAACTCTTGTTCGTCAAATTCTTTTTTGGTCATTATAATCTCTTTTGCAGTATTTCTATTTCTGCGAGTTGTCGTTTATTCGGTTCCTTAACCTTTAATAAATTATTTAATGCAACTCTTCTTCTATTGGATATATTCTTTTGTCTCCAACTTCTCATTATTTACCCTGTCCTCGATATTTCTTATGTGACCTTTTTTTGTGTTTATTCATGTGGGACATAGATATTTTCGTCTTACGTCCTCTTCCACCCTGTCCTTGGGAAGTACATTTCTTTACACCTACATGTGCTCTAGCAAATCTTGATAACATTATTCCTTAAAATGAATTATCCACGATTGGTTCGTGGGTATTATAATTAAATCCAATATTTTTAGCATATGGGTCATGTCCTTCACCAATATATTTCAGGCCCTGTGCAACGTTTGGTGCAACATGGTCTAGGTATCTGTCTATCCATTTACCTGTGGTGTTTGCATATTCCTCGCACTCTTCATATGTACCATAGACATATTCGGCACTACCGCCGTCTTCACTCACTACACGTGCGAATTCCATTTGGTCTATATGACCAGCTATTTTTTTGGGTTTTGTGGGGAAGAGTTCTAATTGATTTTCCATAATATACATTATACTAAATTAGTGGTGTTACTGTCTAGAGGGTTTTTCTTCTTTTCGTCTTATTATCGCCCTAATCTCCGCACCTAATTTAGCGTCATTTGGAAAGTCATAAGAGAGTTGTTTTAACTCTTTTATTCCTAATGATTGGTGTTCTTTATCTCTTACTTTCATAGTATTAGAAGATAGGCCAGACTAAGATTTCTCTTCATCTGGCACATATCTTTGTAAATCACGTTCTGATATGATATTGTCATCTAGAAGCATTTGCAGAATGATTTTAGCACCCTGCTTACGCCCCCAGTACATCGAACAATACACGCACGCTGTTATAAAGAGTATGTGTATAATGATTAACTCGTCACTCATATTAGAATCTATAATTGAATCCAGCGGATACTGAATCCATTGTTTGACCGTCCATTACTGTTTCAAGCATGATAGTCACGTATGCGTCTAACTTGTCAGTCACTGAATAACCTAAGTTAAGTGCTGAGAAGTCATCGTCTGAGTCTGCATATCCGTAATGTAAACTTAAGTCAAATACAGGTATGAATCTAGATACGTCAAGCATAGCTTCTGCATAAGTGTCATTGGTATCAGTATTTTGATACACTCTGGCACTAAACATGTCATAAGACATACCAGCATAAACTTCCTCTACCATATCGTATCCTTCGTCATAACGATATTGTATTACACCCAAATCTACTGAGAACATGTCAGTGACTTGCATATTATAACCTGCAAACAGGTCATATTCGTAACTTGCTTCGTCTCCGAAGTCCACGTTACCAATCCATGCACCACCATAGAAACCATTCCATTCACCTTTGGCTCCTATATTCCAGTGTGCACCGTCTCCCATCTGTGAAACTCCTCTAAAGAAATAATCACTTCCGAGACCGACTTCAACTCCGAAGTCTGTTGTGTTGATACTCTCTTCCTGTGCTTGGGCTATCCCAAAAGGCGCCAGTGTAGTAAGTAACATTCCACATAGTAATAGTAATTTTTTATTCATATAAACTCCTTATATTTTTTTTATTACTAATAATAGTCATCAATATCATCGTGTATAACATGCTTGGACTCATTTCGTTTGTAACGAAAATAGTTCCACCATTCGCTAATGTGTTCAAAAGCGAATGATAAGATGATGTACCATATGATAATTGATATGCCTATCCCTATTAGATAAGCGGGTAAGTAAAATAATGTGACCAAGAAATCCATAATGTCTCAATATTTATAATGCCATATTCTCGACTAAGTCGAAATTGTTAAAAAATACCATGGATATATGTTGGTGTAATCCGTCCTCATGTGAGTAAAATGGTTTATGCATTTCCTCACTATATTCCAGTGCCGTATTGAATTTATCCCTTGGATTAAATCCTTGTGGGAAATTAGCAACAACATGATTCTTCCAAAGGGTCTCCTTATTCTCCTCATCTTCAAGATAGACAATAGAACCCTGATTGGTTGGCCACATAATACCAACAAAGTTATCAAAATACCATTGTTCTTGGTCTTGTGTCATATCGTGCATTGCGTCCCAACCACACCATACATCTTTAGTGTCCCCATAATTCCATTCCATGTAATAACAACCAAATGCGTTTTCTTTTTCTTCCCACCAATGCATAGGTACACTCAAATATGGCAATTCTCGTGATTCTACCTGTTCACGCAATTCTTTCATTGCGTCATTACTTTTCTTTAATGTTGCATTAACTTCTGGCCCATACTGGTCTTGTTCTTTAGTATAAAATGGGCTTGAATCACCTTTTTTTGGAATTGGTTGGCTAATAATGTCGTATGCGTTATTGTGTAGCACTACGTTATCATGTAGCACTACTACCTTAGCGTCTTCAAAGTATTGTTCTTCTGCAACTCCTGAGGCCTCAACATCATGATATGCGAGTGTTTCTTGCCATAACCATGGTACTCTATCTGAGTTAGCTACTGTATATACGTTAACGTCATGACCCATATACCTGAGTTTTTCTCGTATATCTTCGGCAGTGGTATCCGTTTGGATACCAGTCTTCATTAAAATAACATTAATCTTCATGTGATTTCCAAGGGAATATTTTGTTTATTACTCTCGCTACCTCTTGTGCAACTAACATGTGTTCTTTCTGTGTTCCATGTGCACTGCGTAATTCAATATAGTGTATCCATGAACGAATAGTACCATTCATATACAAACAAGACAGTGTTAGACCTTCGGGTAATACTGCACGTGCTTGTTCCTTTGCAATACCCATTTCTAATGCACGTTCATATCCTGATTTACACACTTCAATAATATCAGTTTGTATTCTTTCCCATTCGTCTTGTATCTGTATATCACTTGTCTCTATACTATTCTGTCTATTGGTTTCGTCCTGTAAACGTGCTTCTCGCACTACAAAGTCAGTTGCTTGTGCATATCTCTGACTGAACTCTTGAAACGAAAATGACCTGTGTCTTAGTATCTGTCTGGCTATATCACGTGTTGTCTTTATCTCTAGACACGCACTAACCATTTCAAACGGTGACCAGTGTTGATGTTTGATAAGGTATTTTATCAATTTATCACTGGTTTTCTCATTGAACTGATTTTCAGGATTACTCACTCTTGCACAAAAGGCTATCATTTCCTTAGCACTTGCACTCTCTATGAGATAGTTCCCATCTGCTTTACTGTAATTTACGAGATTTACTTCCATGGTAGTATTGTCATTCCTATTTGGTTTAATAATGCTTCGATTACCGCAAATACCAGTATGCCCACTCCCAGTTGATATACCCACCATTGCCAACCTTCTAGACTATCTGCCCATTTGCGAATTTTACTGTTTCGTGCTTTATCATATGCACCACTCTTTTCACCTATTCTGTTTGCCCAATAGTTTGGGTCTACCCAGTTCTTAAGTGCTTTTAAAAATTTAACTATCATATTTTCTCCCTAGTGGTGGAGCTGATAGGAATCGAACCTACGACCTACTGGATGCAAACCAGTCGCTCTCCCTACTGAGCTACAGCCCCATTAT
>MDSZ01176581.1_pt1 | contig 10167 bp, 5 predicted proteins | sample 811201 | NCBI WGS metagenome assembly MDSZ01 (sample SAMN05326647, study PRJNA326480) | marine metagenome | isolation source: seawater | place: Indian Ocean: North | collected 2010 | reverse complement strand
TGTACCAGGGTCTGAAATTTAGAATCCTTCAATTTCTGATCGATAGAAGAAGCTGCTTTTTTAAGAGATGGATCATCCATTCGTTGCATCTCATCTGGTCTTGTTTCAAGATGCCAGTAAGTGCCAGTCTCCCATAGACCTGAGGTACTAGCATTGAGATTTTCTGCATGAAAAGTAGCCAACCACCTGACGCACGCCTGCCATTCCTTTTGATTCACAAAACTCTTTCTCCTGTCGAATCCCGCTCCGTCCAAATCCTCCAAGATCATCAACACTTCATGACCATCACATTGGGTACCAAGACAGGCAGGGATTTTGGCATTGGAGACTTCAAAACAATTTCTTCTCGATTGATACCAATGGAGCTCGACTTGGTAAGACTTCAGTTTTCTTTGATGAGAAAGATCCGTATTCCAACCTCGTGGATGTGTAACCTGATCAGGTCTTACATGTTTTACAATAACGGACGGTAAATCACATCCCGATAGCTCATATTTCTTGATACTACCGTAGCCACTCCACAAACTTTGAATTACGGATGATCCTGAGATCTCATCGGCCTTGGTTGCATCTATAACAAAGTCATCTATTTGCTCCACTTCCACGGTGGAAAATTTATTGCAATGAATCCTGAATACGATGCTAAATCGCTAGAGCCAATTACTGGATGCTTGATTTTCAAGCATATTAGTGCGGGATTTCAATTTATCTTTGATCTGACTTTCAGCTTTCCTAAGTCGTGTCTGTGCATCCTTATCCTTCGGGTTTTCTTTCAACACTGTTTCATATTTGGAAGCCTCGGCTTTAAGATGGTCTATCCAATCATCCAATTCCTCGAGTCTAGTCTCGTAGACTTCCTTCATAGTCCAAGCTCCAACCTTATTTAAATAGGCATCCAATTTTCGAACCATTGACTTTACCTTATCAGGCCTAGTCTTGGTTAAATCTCTGGTCTCTCCCATATCCTTAGCCACATTAAACAACTTAATTTCCCCGGTATTCAAATGACGCATTAACTTGAAATCCCCGTCCCGGTAGGAAGTAATCGGTATGGTGTAGAATGCAGGAAAATGAAAAATTAAACCAGTATCCCGTCTAGCGAGCCTTCCCTTATTTCCTTTTTCAAAAACCGGGCGTAAGCTCACCCCATCCAGATTGTCAGGCAGAGAAGCCGAACTGCCAGACAAGTCATGCATGGTAGTCAGGTAATCCCACTGGGCCACGGGTTTATCACACTGAGAGTTTGCCGGAACTCCGGGACCAGCCACGATCATGGGAACACGAATACCACCCTCCCACATTCTTGCTTTACCACCCTGTAAAGGCTTGTTGCTCGCACCTCCTCCATTATCAGATGAAAAAATAATGTAAGTGTTTTCCTTCATGCCCAATTCTTTGAGTTTATCGAGAACTATACCGATGGAAGTGTCCATGTCTTCCATCATCGCGGCATAGTTCGCTCGTTCCCAATGACTGCGCAGCTTAGCAGGCATTTGATCAGCGTTGTCGTCAAACTTAGAGATATCGGGGATTTCCTCCTCAAGGCCCTCCCGATCCGCGATGATGTCGAGGTACTTTCGACGGGTGCTTTTCAATGACATATTACGAACATGCAAGGCATAATGTGAAATCGTCAGAAAAAAAGGTTTCTTATCCTTGGCTCTCTTTTCAAGAAAAGCATTGGAAGTCTTGGCCAAACTAAAAACACGTTTTGGATCATCAAGTGGGATAGGCGTTTTATCTGCAGGTTCCCACCAGTCCCCATGTCCGTTGCCATTGGGGTGCTTGTGAATGAAATCAGTCTCATCGTACCCATGATCCTTGAACCAACCGAGTGGAGTACAGCCCTTACCAAAAAAACCACTTATATAGCCTTTGCCTGATTCCTTAAGCATTTCCGCCAAGGAAAGCTTCTTTTCAAAATCCACCTGCCTCTTATTCATCACCACATCATGGATGGAAATGCATCCAACCCGTGCGGTGGTCATCCCGAACTGGATGCTTGCCCGGGAAGAGGTGCAAACCGGAGATGGACAATAGGCGTTGGAAAAACGCATACCCCGCTCGGCCAGCTTTTCCAAATTTGGAGTCTGATGAAGGGAATGACCAAGCTCAGGACGATCCTTCATCATAGGAACACTGGTCTGGGTGTAGCCCAGATCATCCGCATAGATAAGGATGAAGTTGGGAGCTTTGTTTCCACATAGACAGAAACAAAAAGTGATTAAAGTTAAAGTGTAGAGGGTTAATATTTTCATTTGTAATTAAGGTGGAGAATTAAATTCCTTCCAAATTCGTGCTCAGTTTACTTCTTTTTAATCAGCTTCCCGCCCTTGGTCATACCGATTTCCGCTTCCGCGGTTTTACGGGCCGTATCATACCAACCGGGCCAAGTTTCCTGCCTTTTAGTGATTTCTCGGTTCGCATAAAAGCTACGCTTTTTAAGCTCGAGTTCCTGATCAATAACCGCCTTCTGCTCTTGATAATCAGAAGGCCTGTTTTCTTCTAGTCTCTTCAGCTTTCGCTTATGATCGTCTACCGCCCGACCTTCGAAATCATCCATGGTTTCATAAAAGGCCTGATAACTGTCCTTCACATCCCCCCCGTCCACCTTCTCGATGTAAGCTCGTAGTATCTTATCCATAGAGGCTACTTTTCCGGGCATCTTTTGAGCAAGATCATTCTCCTCGCGGTAATCGACTGCAACATTAAAAAGCCTTTTTTCATCTGTGTTCATATTACGCATGAATTTGTAGTCACCTATACGAATCGAGCTGATCGGTACCTGATAGTGACTAGGAAAATGATGAACAATACCCGGTGCCCTGCGTTTAACCTTACCTTTATTTCCCCTGAATAAGACATCCCTCAAACTACCCCCGTCGATATCATCAGGCAAAGGTGTCTCGTTTCCACTTAAGTCGTGCAAAGTAGCGAGTAGATCCCACTGAACAACGGGAACATCACAATAAGTGCCGCCCTGAATGCCTGGGCCTGCCACGACAAAAGGCACGCGAATTCCTCCTTCGAAACAGGAATATTTACCCTCCTGAAGAGGACCATTGTAGCGACGGTTTTCCTTGGTACGCGGAATGCATTCGCTGCCATTATCTGAAGTAAAAATGAAATAAGTATTACCCAGTTCTCCCGCTTTTTTAAGGTAATCAAGAAGGATCCCTATGTGCTGGTCGGTTTCCTCAAGCATGGCTCCATAAAGTGGTTTACATTCCCTTTCGAAAAGCCTGTGATCTTCCTTATCCGTCGGTTTTTCAAGGACATCATATTTGGCCTGCCATTTGTCCATATATTTTTTTGTCGCCGCATGAGGAACATGAACCGAGTAGTGGGAAACCATCATGAAAAACGGCCGTTTCCCGGCATTTTCCTTCAGAAATTTCATTGATTCATCGATGAGTGAGTAGATTCGCTTGGGGTTGTCCGGCGGGAGATCTTTACGGGAAGGAATATCAACTTTTTCACCGTGTAAATTACCATTGGGAGCATGCTCTTCGTATTCATCGGTGACATCGTAATTTACCATCTTTAGCTTCTCCGTGATACCCTTGCCAAAGTGAGCCGTGATGTAGTTTTTACCAGCAGTTTTTACCGAATCAGCCAGAGAATATTGTCCGGCATAACCCTCAGGGCGTTGTTTATTATGGAATACATCAAACACATATCGGTACTGGGTGCGGGCTGAGGTTTGCCCGAATTGTATACTCACACGGGATCCGGTGCAGGTCGCAGTGGGTGCATAACCATTCGAAAAGCACCTACCCATTTCAGCCAGACGTTCCACATTTGGTGTCTTGTAAAAAGAATGTTTGGACATTGGTTCTGATTCCATCATTCGGACAGAAGTCTGATGCCAACCCAGATCATCCATATAAATGATGATAAAGTTAGGTGCTTCCTTGGCAAAGGCTACAAATACGAAGGATTTCAGGACAAAAAATGGAAATAAAAGCATTTTCATGAGATAACAGATGGAGTGAGCTTAAATTAATCGGTAAATTCAACAAACTTGATACGGGCATTTTTTTCGGCCATATTCTTTTCCGGGCCCTCCCGCCAGGAATAAAGGGTTCGGTGTACATTTGTTTTTTCCTTGTTCACTACATTTTTGAAGAGATTTTGGTTCAATACCTTGAGCATAACAGCCTTCCGTTCTTCGAAGTCAGAAACATTCTGTTCCTTAAGATCAGCCAACTTCTTCCTGTATCCATCGATGGATTGCTGACTGAAATGATCCATCAGCTTGTGATGTGCCTGCCTTACTTGCTCCACAGTTCCACCCTCCACTTTCGTAATGTACTTCCGGCAAACCTGATCCATTTCCTTAACCTTTTCTGGCATGGCGGATGCCAAATTCTTTTCCTCGCGATAATCATTCTTCAGGTTAAAAAGCAGGAACTCACCCGAATTCAAATGACGCATCAATTTATAATCGCCGATAATGATCGAACTGATTGGTGGATGATAATGACAAGTATAATGATGAACAATTCCGGGAGCGATTCTTTTAACCTTTCCTTTGTTTCCTTTTTTAAATACCTGACGAAGACTTCCACCATCCACCTTTGGAGGCATCGGAGATTCACTTCCACTCAAGTCATGAAAAGTTGGCAGAAAATCCCACTGCACAATGGGCACATCGCATTGGGAACCGGCTTTAATACCCGGACCTGAGATGATAGTAGGCACACGAATGCCACCTTCAAAGATGGAACGCTTACCCTCCTGTAAAGGACCGTTAAACCTGCGGATCTCTCCATCAACTTTTCGCAACTCGGCATGCCCGCCCCCATTATCGGAGGTAAAGATGATGTAGGTGTTCTGCAGTTCGCCTGTTTGCTCGAGTGCATCAAGCACACCGACCAAGGTTAGATCCATTTCCTCCACCATGGCTGCATAGGTAATCTTTTTATTTGCTTCCCCTTTGGGATTAGCGATTGGATCACCGGTCATCTCGTCCATGCCCTTGGTATCGAATCCCGCATCTATCCAACGCTTTTTGGTTCGCTCAAACGCTTCTCGGGTACACATGAATGGAATGTGAGGGGCATAGTGTGATACCATCATAAAGAAAGGCTGTTTTCCGGCATTCTTTATCAGAAAGTCTGAAGCATCCTTCCTTAATGAATGCATCCGTTTGGGGTTATCGGGCGGAAAAGGAGTCTTGCTCTTGATCGGATCCCAATAGGAACCGTGTCCATTTCCATTCCCTCCGGGTTCTCCCGGATTTTCATCCGTGATATCGTACCCGGCATCTTCAAACCGGCCCATGGCACTGCATCCCTTGCCAAAATGTGCCGTAACATAGTTTTTACCCGAGGCTTTCAACATTTCTGCGATGGTAATCTCTGCATCATACCCATCCGGACGTTGTACCTGTGATAAGACATCGAATACATTACGATACTGAATTTTCGCTGAACTTTGCCCGTGCTGTATACTGATTCGTGACCCCGTACAGGTGGGGGTCGGTGAATAGGCTGAGGTAAAACGGGTGCCGATCTCCGCCAGACGGTCAAGCCCCGGTGTCTGAATAAAAGAATGTCTAGTGGAAGGATCGGAATCCATCATTTGCACGGAAGTATCCGCATAGCCAAGATCATCCGCGTAGAGGATGATGAAATTGGGAGACTTGGCCAAAAGTCCTCTAGTCACAAACATTACCATTAAAGTTAAAAGAATATATCTGAACATAATATTGATTAATTTTTCTCTGCAGTTCCTCGCTCCTCATGCATACGAATGAGACGCAAAGAACGTTCAAGCTGATTATCCTGAAAATTGACATGGTTTTGGGAAATACTGACCTGAAAGGCTTTTTGCTTATTCGATGGATCCGCAATAAGCTCCGCTTTAAGTTTAGCTAGTCGCTTCTTCCCATTTTCGATCCAGCCACCCTCCAGAAGTTCAACATAATTACGCCGGGTCAGGGTAACCGTCTCGGCATTGACCTTTTGCAAATAATTCGCCCGTTTTCTATCAAGCTTTTGGACAAGACCCGGCATATCCGCGGCCAAGTTGTTATTCTCCCCGAGATCCTTATCAAGATCGAACAATTCTATTTCCAAGGAATCTAGGTCCTTACGTAATTTATATTTACCCGAGCGGATGACCGACTCGGCCACGCCGGTATGCCAGGGGAAATGAAAGATTAAATCCCTGGTGTTACGCTTCACCTTCCCCCGGTCACCTCTCTTAAATATATCACGCAGACTACCTCCATCCAGATCCTCGGGCAACAGCTCACTCCCCCCTGCCAGATCATAAAAGGTTTGGAGGAAATCCCATTGGACAATTGGTACCTGACAATAACTTCCGCTTTTAATTCCCGGTCCGCGAACGAAGGATGGCATACGAATGCCACCTTCGTAAAGGCTGCCTTTACCAGCTTTAAGCGGAGCATTTCCACGAAAACCACCCCCATTATCCGAAGTGAAAATTACATAAGTTTCCTTCTCTATTCCAAGTTTATCAATCGCATCCAATAAAGTTCCAAATGCACGATCCACATCATCCAACATGGCAGCATAATTAATGATCCATCCATGATTATACATAGCAAGGGGAATTTCTTCATCCGGCATTCCATCTTTCTTCTCATATTTCTTCCCCTTGGGAAGTTTCTTATATTTCTCTCGCGTCTTCTTCAACGAGTCGTGCCAAATGTGATTGGCATAATGAGAGAGCTGCAAATAAAAAGGATTCTCATCGGCGACCTGTTCTTTGATGAATTTGATGCTTTTATCAGTAAGCGAAAAGATTCGCTTGGGGTCGTCATCGGGCAGATGAGTTTTACCATCATCATCAAAATCGCCGGGTCCGTTCCCATTGGGGCCATCCGTAACATCGTACCCAGCCTCCGTTGGTTTAATGCTCTCGTTGTGCCACTTGCCAAAATGAGCAGTCATGTAATTGGGGTTCGCTTTCTTCAAGGCCTGCGGAATCGTAATTTGCCCCAAGTATTGCTTCTTTGCCTCCACTGCGGAAAGCACGGTGTATCGGAGACGACTGGGTGTCATACCATGAAGCAGACTATTTCTTGAAGGAGCACACAAAGCCGAAGGGGAATAGCAGGCTGACAAGACCATTCCTTCACGAGCCAGCCTTTCCACATTGGGAGTCCGGTTAAAATCACTTCGCGTATCTTCTCGACCCTTAATCATTTCAACGGAAGTTTCGGCCCAACCAAGATCATCCATATATACTAATACAAAATTGGGTGACTTCCCGGAAATTGACGCGGAAGGTTGGGTCGAGGAAATGATTAACATAGCCTTCATTGAACAAAAAATGGAACCAAGGAATCGGGGAACTGATATCATGGAGTTTTCTTAGTGAATGTAGGGTGCTATTATTTGTTGGGATTAAAAATCAGAGGAATCGGGGATCTGATGCATCATCTGCCTCAAGATCACCAAGAACATATTGAAGTCCCCGTAGGTAATGTTCGACGATTTTAGGGTTCCAATAGGCGGATTCATTGTGGCCGAAAGTGGCGTAGAATACCCGACCTTTGCCGGCTTTCTTGCACCAGGAAGTGGGATATTCGCGGTCCAAATTGAGAGGTACATTGGCAGGTTTTGGTTCACCCGGCTTCCGTTCTACTTCAGGTGGGGTTGTTTTAATCTTACCGTTGTTGTTGTGGGTGTTCTGCCTAGCTGAGAGATCAATACAGGTTAAGGTACGAAAACACCCTTTTCTGTAAGGGTGAATCTGACGATAAAGTTCATCATTTATATCAAAGCCAGTTCCGTGAAAACACTGATTCAAGGCATGCCTCGGATCATAGTTTTGGATCCGCCATGTACCGGTTTTCCCCCAGGGATGGCCGCCAAAGGCACCGCCCCAGAGCTCGGAGTATTCCGGCCACCACCTTTTTCCTCCATCGGTTGCCGCATGGCATCCGAACAGACCACCGCCATCGTATACAAAATCGAGAAATGCCTTACGGTTTTCGCCTTTAAAACCACCATGCAGGCTGGTGGCATTCAGGACCGCGATCGCATCAAATTGCTTGAGGTATGCGGAAGTCCACTGGGATGAATCGTTGTTAATGGTCAGTGCAAAAGCAGCGGTTTTCCGCTCAATCAGTTTGAGCATTTCTTCGCCGATCAAGCGGGAGTTGTGCTTAAATCCATGACTCAGGCTGTAAACAAGCAGTTTACGATCTAGTTTGGGTGGAGCCGGCAGCTTTGCTGGAATTGCAGATTCCACTTTTTTCAATTCTTCTTCTGTTGGATGCACCCATCCACCTTTGGGTGCGGACCGATCCCTCTCCGTTTCCGCTCCCCTAGAAATGGAAGCGACCATCAAGATTGCCAGGAGCAAAGAAAGTTTTGGTTTCACGAAACCCTATTTTCCCTTGGAATTAGGCAGATTCAATTCAGCTAGGGTGAACGCTTTGGTTCGCTTTTTATTCCAACCACGGACTCTTTCGACATCCTTGGGATGAACCGCTTCACCGGTGTTTCCCCAGGACCTGCGAACATAGGTCATAACCGCGGCAATCCATTCATTATCATAAGCCTCCATGGGTGCCATTACACCCCCGTAAGTGACTCCATCAATCGGTCCGGTCATACCCTTCAGAATAATTTCCGCCAGGTATCGATTATTTCTTTCGTTCACCCGGGGTGAGCCTGCCAATGACGGCGCCAGCATGGTGTGATTCTGTGGTTCCGGCATGTTTACTCCCTGACCTTCCTTGCCATGGCAAGCGGCGCAAAGACCCTGATAAATTTCACGACCTTTATTGAACCGAGAGAGCTCCGATTCGGATAAAGGAGGCAAGGCTTTCTGCAGATTAAATTTCGGGTCCCCCGGCCAGGTGAGATGGTCATTTAATATCGCCAGGCTGAATTCAGGCACGCCCGCTTCTTCCATTCTCGACAAACCGGAAGGCTTACTTTTACAACGAATCAAATCTCTGGGAACAGACCTCCCGGCATGGGTGCCAAGTCGAAATCCCTCCAGGACTGAAGTACGAAAACTGGATTGAGTCCTTGAAGCAAAATCAATCAGAGCGGTGAAGGACTCCTCCTGTTCAGCCAAGGCAAAACAGGCAAAAGCAAGGTGCTGAGTAAGCGGGTGCTTATCCTGAAAGCGAGCTTCTTTACTTAGCAATTCCAGTGCTGGGATGTACTCAGCAGGGTTCAAGGCAACCATAAATGCTTTGGCAATGACTTCTTGGTCCATGAACTTTCCTGCGGCGTTCATAACGCGTTTGATTTGACCCGGGCGAAAGGTGTGAGCTTTCGTTTGTTTTTTGTGGAAGCTAAGGGACATTAAACGCTGAGCCGCGATGTCAAGATCATCATCAGGCAAAGATCGGACCACCGCGTCGAGCAGTACTTCTGTATACGAGTTCACAAGCATTTGCTCACCCGCAACCCGTAAGGCTGCCAAGCGCACATCCATTTCTTTATCCGAGATCGCATGCACCACTAATGACTCATCCCACACTCCCATTCCATCGAGTGTCCAAAGTGCATGTGCACGGGCCAAACCACTTTTTGCATTTTTCACGGCGTTCTTTAAATGCGGGATTACACTCGTATCCTGTCGCAAAACCAAAAGCTTCTGGGCTTCGTCACGCCACCATCCGTTCGGATGCCCCAAAGCATGCACCAATTCCTTGGCATTAGACATTCCCAAGCGCGGCAAGGGACCAGGTTCGATATCCTCGCGTACCAATCGATAAATACGACCTTTACCAACATTCTTCTCCAGACCGCGACGCAGGATTTCTGTACGCAGGTAACTGCCTTCCCGAGTCCAGTTTCCGTGTTGAATAACACCTCGGTACATGTCTATAAAGTACAGAGTTCCGTCTGGTCCAGTATACGCATTAACCGGACGGAAATTGGCATCCGTGGAGGCAATGAATTCGAGTTTCTGCTTCTCCAACCGGTTGTGTAGAGTGATCATGCCTTCATCATACGCGACATCCGAGCATCGGATCATCCGCCCGACGGGCTCACATACCCAGTAGGTACCCTTCATATCATCTCCCAGACGATCTCCCCGAAAAATGGTCTGACCGCAGGCTCCGGTGAACCGTTGCAGGGACCCGTCGTCCGATCTTCCCAACCCACGCCCACCCTGCAAATCGGTCGTTCCCTGAATTGGCCAAGTGGTTCCATAACCTTCTCC